>Ga0169931_10001756_pt1 | contig 35750 bp, 26 predicted proteins | sample Kivu_15m_20L_FD_129675 | JGI IMG/M metagenome (GOLD analysis project Ga0169931, IMG submission 129675) | Freshwater microbial communities from Lake Kivu, Western Province, Rwanda to study Microbial Dark Matter (Phase II) - Kivu_15m_20L... | ecosystem: Environmental > Aquatic > Freshwater > Lake...
AAAAATCGGCCGTTTCTGAGAGTTTTGGGATTGCTCGCTCGTTCCGTCGATGAAGATCCGACCTCGTTTCCATGCGAAAAGGTGAATGTTGTCTTTGGTTTCTGTCCTGGCGGACAGAAACTAACTAGCCTACCTCAACCTAACCGTTGTTCGCGGAGCACTCGACCCTCTCCGATTACTACTCTCGGATACGCGCCTAGATGCAACGGATCGCGATCCCAGACCAGTAGGCTCGCCAGGAACCCTTGCTCTACGCGGCCGACCCTATCCCCTATGCCGACCAGCTCGGCATTCCTACCGGTAATCGTATGGATCGCCTGTTCCGGTTCCATGCCGTACATCAGGAAGTAACGCAAGGAATCCCGCAAAAGAGTTGAGTGGATCACGGGGTGGTCGGTCATGAGACCAAACCTTGCCCCTGAATCCAGCAATAGCTTTGCGTTCTGGTAGAAGGCGTGCCTGAGTTCAACCTTGTAGGCATGCGAGCCCAAGGGGCCAAATACGACCGGGATATCTGCGTCACGCAGAGCCTCAAACACCTCTCTGTGAAAGACATCTCCACAATGCTCAGCACTGACTTTAATGCCGTACTTTTTAACCAGATGCAGGAGATAGTAGACGTCGTCCTCCTTGTGGACGTGCACCTTGACCGGACGTTTATCCCGTAAGAGTTCGAGGAGAGCCGCCTCCTCACTGCTATATTCAAGATCTCGCTCCCTGATAGCCAACGCTCTTTCGAGCTTGGCCTGAGCCCCCTTTGTCTTCGAGCGACTTAATTCAAGATCCTTGCGCTCCCATGTGAGAGCAGCACGCTTAGCCTTGAGAAGGACCTCATCGAAGCGTTTCTCGAGCATGGCGTATATCCCCATGCGAGTGTTTGGCCTATCGCCTTTCCATCCGCCCGTCGAGCGCGGATTAAACCCAAGCGCCATCTTGAAGCCGAAATCGTGTAGTTCACACTCCCCCACGTGCGCCGCAAAGTTACGGATCACCTTGCTGCGACCTCCAAAAAGGTTTCCGCTGCCTGGAAGGATGCAGCTGTAAAGCACCCCAAAATCGATAGAGTCTACAAAAGCGAGGTCATCCAGGTAGATGCTACGGATCGGATCGCTTAAGGGTTGGATCTGATGAATCGAATCGTTCCCCTCCTGCTCACTCTCAGGCTCGCCCGCTCGAAACATCCCGATGTGCGAATGGGGGTCGACAAACGCTGGGGTAACTATCCCCGAAAAGTCTGCCTTGCGACGTGTTCGCGACACCTCTGTTATTGAGCTTCCCTCTATCGTTACCCAGCGATCCGAGTAGCTCTGTCCACCGGTAAAAAGGGTCTTAGCGTGAATAACTATCGGTTTAGGGCGGTATTTCTTCTTCATAGAGCGACGGTATCAGGAGACGGTGAATCGGACAAATACAAACTCCGAGAGCCCTAAAAGATCTGGATGAGACGGTATTTTTGGCCTAGTACTTTGTGGGCTAACGCCAGCACGAACCCAGCTAAAATTGACCTACCACACGCGGCGCACTACGATTAATCGAAGTAACCCGGTAAGGTGCTTTGCGATGAGGAGCTACAGCAATGATTGAACAGATAAGACCCGAGGCGTCACTCGATCAACTATCTCCGGTGCGAGTTGAGCCGTTTAGCCCTGCGGACCTTCCGATTTTACAGGATGGTCGGATTTATCATCTCCATCTGAAGCCTGAATTTTTGGCATCCGATATCCTGTTGGTAGGAGATCCCGGAAGAGCTTTATTCATCATGAAGGAGTTCCTGGAGGATGTAGAGCTCGCCGTTGAGCACAGAGGTTTGCAGAGTGTCACAGGAACTATACGCGGAGGTGGTGGCCGGATCTCAATCGTCACCTCAGGCATGGGCACCGGGTCCCTAGAGATAGCGGCCATAGAAATTAGCATCTTAAAGACGATCGACTTTGAGACCCGTACAACGAAAGGTTTAGCAGAGCCGTTGCAGATACTGCGGGTGGGAAGCAGTGGTGGACTTCAGGCCGGAACTCCGCTCGGTATGCCTATTTTGACTAGCTATGCGATCGGCATGGACAATACCGGGATGTTTTTTGATGTGCCCGCGAACGATCCAGAGATTGAGAGGGTCGAGAGGGATCTATACGACTATCTTACGAATGCTACGCCGTCAGAAGCGCGCTTTAGGGGAAGGATTTTTCCCTATGTAACTAAATCAGATCCCGGTCTACTTGAAGCGCTGAAGCAGGCTGCGCACGAGCTCGATTACCCGTGCATAGAGGGGATCACGGTGTCAAACAGCGGGTTTTTCGCCAGCCAGGGGAGGGATGTGTTGTCGATTCCACCAACGATACCGGAGATCGATCGGCTCTTTGCCGAGTTTGATCCGAAGCTTGGTGGCTTACGCCTAGAAAACTGTGAGATGGAGAGTAGCGCACTCTTCCTTATCGCGGGAGGGCAAGGGTTTCCCACTGCTACCATCTGTCCAGCCGTCGCCAACCGTCGCCTTGAGACCTTCCTGCATGACTCGGAGAGCGCGGTAAAACGTTCGACGGAGATCGCTATTCGAGCGCTCCAGCTGAACAGGAAAAGGCTTTCTGAAATTAGATGTAGCGAGTAAGTCTTGGCTACGCATATGGGTATTGGTCCGATATGGGCTGGTTGACCGCAGTCGGTTGTTCAATAATCGTATCGTTCACGCTCTTTGGTGTCGCCGCTCAAAAAGAGGTGATCGCAATACTCTCTGATGACTTACCTGCATCGAGCAACCCCAAAACTCTCAGAAACGGCCGATTTTTACTCTGTCAGTCCAGTCACGCCAGTGCAGATTCAACGAGAGCTTGGGAAAGTGTAAGGATCATCTAACCCTCAGCTGATTGATTACTGCTCTATGCCGTAGTTCTCTCATCGGTTACGGAGGTCGCTCCGTGCACGAAATCAATCACACAGATGCAAGGAGCGAGAGCGCGATTTTTGGTGTTTGATTCGCCTGCCCAAGGAGCGCTGCCGCCGAGCGCTGAAGGATAGAGTTGCGTACGGCCTCGGCGGCTTCGCTGGCTATGTCGGCATCGACTATGCGAGATGCGGCCTGAGTCGATGTTTCGGCTGACACACTCACCACGTTTAATGATGTGGCGAGCCGCGATTGGAATGCTCCGATTGTCGCTCTCAGGGAAGAGATCCTCGTCCGGGCGTTTGTCACACTATCCAGAGCCACTCTAGCCCGAGTGGCGGTTTCCACCCCTGTTGCCGCGATGACATCCGAATCAACAGGAACTATCGGTGAGGCACTTGATCCGCTGTTGGTGCTTACGAAACGTGTAGCTGAGAAATCAACCGAGAGGGATGCGGTTGCACCTGACAAGAAGGAGAGGCTCAAGGAAAATGATGTATTTGCATTGCTTACGGTAACCGTTGACGCAGATACGGAACGAAAGGTTCCCTGGTCATCAGAAAACGCGGCATATCGAGCCCAACCGTTGATGCTTTGTGAGGCGCTGAGGCCGTACACTATGGGCGCAACATATACAGTTCTCTGTTGTCCCTGCGAGTCAGCGAGCTCGAACTGGAAGACCGCCCCTGAAGTATAGCTGGACAGCTCGCCCACATTAGCAAAGTAGCGGACATTTCCGGCATACTGGCTTCCGCTCAAGTTGTCGAGAGCATCCACATCACCGTCGCCATCGGAATCTGTGTTTACGGCCACAGTTCCTTGATACACACCAGAGGTGACTGAGCCGCTTGTAAGCTGAGAGTCAGTGTTCCCTGTTACGCCAACTTGAAGTGTTATGCCGACGCTGGCTCCGCTCGAGAGAAGACGAATGCCGTTGAAATCAGTTGACTCTGAGATGCGATTGAATTCCGACACGAGAGCTGAATACTCCTTGTGAAGAGCTGCGCGTTGTCGATTTGAGTAGGTGCCGCTTGCAGACTGTTCGGCGAGTTCGCTGAGCCGCCCAAGAAGCCCTGATTGAGCTTCAAGGGCCGCATCGGCGAGGGAAAAAACGGATATCCCATCTGCTATGTTGCGTGACGCCGTCGTATAGAGACGGCTCTGGGTATTAAGTGTCGAACTTATGGCAAGGCCGGCAGCATCATCGCTTGCACGATTGATCCGCCTGCCCGAGGCGAGCATCTCGGAGGACCTTGATAGGTCCTCCGCAGCTCTCCCTAGGTTACGTTGCACCTTGAGGGCAAGAACATTCGTCCCAATTGATACAGCCACTGCTTTACAACCTCTCGGGCATATACAGCCAACCCGAAATCGGAAACACTCCGCCAGATCTGATATCGGCCGAACACTAATTCCTCATTAGAGATAAATAGCTCATCGCGCCTCTGACTGAGTGATGCTCGGTGCTATGCCGACGGGAACGTGCACGCTAACGTGATACGTTCACGAGTGATGGCTCAAGACGGGGTTTTCGAACCTCCCGAGCAATTCACCCTCTAAAACCGTGACTGCGTGGCCACCAATCAACACCCTATCGCCTTGCAGCGAAACCGTGAGTTGCCCCCCACGAGCAGAGCATTGGAGAGCTCGAAGCTGGTGGCGTCCGAGGATGTTGGACCAGTAGGGGCCCAGAGCAGTGCATGCCGAGCCGGTTACCGGATCTTCCGGGATGCCGAGCTTTGGGTAGAACGTCCTGTAGTGAAAATCGTACTCCGCAGATATAGATCGGGACGATACGATCACCCCACGCTCGGGAAGCTTCATAATCAGTGAGGGATCGGGGTTTAGGGTCGTGACCGCCTCTGGGGCGCGAAGCACCAACAGGCAGTCCTCTCCGTTCGAACCCACGTACTCAAGCTCGTTATCTCCCACGATCGCCTGTGCTAGCTCGCGTAGCTCGGGTCGCGCTACCGGGTATTGCTGGGGGAAATTAAGTGTGTAGTCTCCAGCGTTACCGCGTGTAACGAGCAGTGCGCCGCTACGACTTGAGAATTCGATTGAGTCACTCGTGATGAAGTTATTGCTCCAGAGGACGTGTGCTGCCGCCAGAGTGGCGTGCCCGCAGAGATTCACTTCGGCCTTGGGGGTGAACCAACGGATCGTGTTGCCGGTGTTTGATAGCTCGACAAAGGCTGTCTCAGAGAGGTTAACCTCTGCGGCGATCTGTTGCATGAGGTGTGTGCTCAAGGCTTCATGAAGCACGCACACGCCTGCTGGATTGCCTGCAAACGGTCGCGCGGTAAAGGAATCAACTTGCCAGTATTTCATCTTTTCCTCCCTTCGGAGGCCTTTTCTGGCCTCCCCACATAGTTGTAGACAGTCGCTCGAGATACATCCAGTGCGCGTGCGATGTAGCTCGCTGCATTTCTCTCATCGAATGCGCCCTGCTCCTTCATTGCCAGGATCAACGCCCTTTTTTGTGTGCGCGTGAGGTGAGTTTGAGCCAGTTGTTTTTTACGGCAGTATTCCTCGACGAATCGGTTGATGCGTTGATAGAGGTTCTCCGTATAAAAGCGGGCGTCTCCCTCACTCATCGGTGATAGTCCCCCGACGAAGTTAGCGAGCACGGTCTTCATGTTTTCAAAGACGGAGACGTCGAGGTTTATGCACACAAATCCCCTCACATTACCGGCTTCATCGCGTAAAAGGGTGCTCATACACTTGAGGGGACGTCCGTCCCAGTTCGTTCGTTGATAGGGACCAACGACGTCGGTTTGAGCTTCAATCAGCTCTCGGTCCAGATAAGAGGGATCGCCTACCTTCCGGCGAGAGTTCGGATTAAAGATCGCCACGATCTCATCTCGTGCTACGTCGTGTACTACGACCTCAGCATGAGGGTGGAGGAGTGCTGCAACCGAGCGGGCCATTGATAGCACCGACTCACTTGGTCTCCAGCGATTGGGGGGGCGCCTGGAGGCGGTTTTTTTTGGTCGAATTGGCATGCAGCCCCAGCTAGGTATGCAACTACGCTAAATATACACAAAAGTCTAAATTAGACTATAATGACTAATCGGTTGGTTTTCAAGTGCTCCGCAGGGCTGTTAGCGGGAGGAGTTTAATGGCGCTTGCAAGTTTTCTGTGGGTAACACCGTGGCGTAGCTCACACTGAGGCTACTGACTGGGCCTTAAACGATGGCATCGAGTGCGCAAGTGACTAAATTAACCAAGAGAGCAGCGAGGTCAACGAATGGGTAAAAACTTGGGGGTGCTCCCACTCTCTTTGTGCTCTTCCCTCTTTGTTTGCATACTCCGGGCACGTTTTGAGCTACACTACCGGCTCGAGTGTCTGAAGCGCCTCTGTTTTTAGCTCATTTTGTTTTGGAGTGGGTAACGGGCGGTGCGCAGCAGAATTCTTGGTCAACTTCTTCTCAGGGACCGCCTGTGATATCAGAGGGCAGAGAAAAGGTTGAGATGAAACTGTAGTGAAGTCATGGACAATATGCGCGCGCCATCACCAGATGAAGTACGGACTCAACTCAAGCGGCTCTCCCCGCTTCTTGTCAGAACTCCGACCATCGAGTGGGGTAGCTTACGATCCCGGATGGTGCCAGAGGTTTCCCCCTCTACGATCTTCAAATTAGAGCTCTTTCAGCACTCCGGATCGTTTAAGATGCGGGGGGCGCTCTCTGTTATCGACACGCTCTCGATCGAAGCTAAACGGAGGGGGATCGTGTGCGGAACTGGCGGAAACCACGGTATCGCAGTAGCGGCGGCAGCGGCGGCGATTGGGCAGCGAGATGGAATAGCGATACCAACGACCGTGGTTGTTCCAGAAACGATGAACCCTTTTCGAAGGGAGATCCTCAATTCGTTTAAGGCCACCGTCGTCACCACGCCAACGATCTCTGATGTCTTAGCGAAGATGACTGAGTTGGCCGAGCGCGAGGGGTTGGTTGTGATCCATCCCTTTGAAAACCCGACCATTACGTTGGGCACCGCAACGCTTGGCCTGGAGTTTGTGGAGCAAGCTGGTTCTCTCGATGCGGTCATCGTGCCGGTGGGAGGAGGCGGGTTGGCGTCCGGTGTTGCCTCAATCGTAAAGCAGCTCTCGCCGAAGACGATGGTCTATGGTGTTGAGCCCGAGTCGGCGGCTTCTCTGAGTCACTCGCTACAACAGGGTCGCGCTTCGCGTTTGCCGAATCCTCCTAAAAGTATCGCTGACTCCCTGTGTGCCCCGTGCAGTGAACCGTATTCCTTCGCGGTCTGCCAGCGATACATTGATGAGGTGGTACTCGTCTCAGAGAACGCGATCGCGCGAGCGGTGCGTGTACAGTTTGAGCACCTTAAACTCGCCGTGGAACCGGCAGGAGCGATAGCTACTGCTGCCTTGATGGGGCCACTCAGGGAGCGGTGCTCCGAGCTCAAGGTGGGTGTTATCGTCTGTGGCGCCAATATCGATCCGGCGACTCACCATTCAATAGTAGGCGCTCAAATTTCCTAACAGCTTAAAATTGCAGCTTTTGTCTAGAAGTGAGACGGTGTTACGGATTGGTGTGTGGCGGGGTTAATACCGAGCCACAAAAAGTCCGTATGGTGCGATCTTTTGCTTGAACGTATCATCTAACTCATAGCAAAAGTTTATGGGTGTGGTGTCACCATGCGAGTTTTGAGATCGGTTCTTCCGGTAGCGATCATTCCAGTTCTGTTCCTGGGCGGGGCGTCCTATCTCGCTATCCCAAAAACTGACACAGTGCCGGTCGGGGGTCCAAAGGTCCTGCTGATCGGTGACAGTATCGCGGGTGGAAAGGGGGACTCGACCGCGCAGCGCGGTATATCCGGCCGCCTCCCACAGATATTGTCAGGTGCAAAGGTAGAGGTGGTCTCCCTTCCGGGTGCAACAACCACAGGCCTTTTGTCATATCTACAACATCAACTCGATCCTCAACGAGACACAGAGCTCAAATCCTACCTCCGTAACACCGATGTGGTGATACTCTCTGCTGGGTTGAACGATTTTTGGGCGGAGACCGGGCCGCGCCGCAGCGTTGCCAATCTGAGGTTAATGGCCAAGATGATCGCCTGCGCTGGGAAGGGAATAAACGGCCGCAGCCATCACACCTTACTCACAACCCTCATCCCGACAACTCTCTCTGCTCAGCAGACGTGGGCTGACAGCGTAAACACCCTGCTCGTTGGATTACCGCCTTCGCTCAGTGTGACCGGGCCGATGTTCCATAGGATGGAGCCTACCCTCCTGTCGTCAGATGGGTTGCACCCGTCTGAGCGTGGATACGATTGGCTTACGGGTCATGCAGCAAGCAGTATCTCACGACTTATCCGCCTACCTGCTCCCGAAGCCATCGATTGTTCCGCTCCGAGCGCCATACCTGCGCACGATGGGCTTCCGAATCAGGCCAAAGGCCGAAAGAATCGGCGCCCGTCAGTGCCGGCTACTACGGAGACCGGAGCTGCTGCATCGAAGCGCATAGAAGCGAAGGAGGTGGGCTTAGCCTACTTCTCCCTGCTCTCTCCTCGCTTTCCTTGTGATCGAGCACTCTCTGTATTTGAGGCTGGCGTAAGGCCGGTGTTAGCCACCCTGTGGGGCACCTTTGGAGATGACACTAGTTGCCTTGCACGATGGTTCCAGACGTCTCCGGAGAAGTCGCACACCTTAGAGATTCATCCTTGGAACGGCCCGTGTATTCGTAACAAAAGATGCGAATCGCATGAGCTCGGGGCTGGTCTATCCACCAAAGAGTTCAATCGTAAGTTGGAGCAAGGTGATGAACAGTTGACGCGCGCCATCACTGAGCGTGTCCGAGAGATTAAAGCGGCGGTCGAGAAGTTTGCGCGTCCCGCCGATGAGCTGATCCTTTCAACGGGGCTTGAAGATAACTATTCTCCTGCCGCCTTTGAGCGGGTGTTGCGCTTGGTAAAAGAGAGCTGGCCACATTCAGTAGTGCGTAACCCTGTTGGTGATCTCAAGAAAAAGGGGTATGCCGGAGCCGACTACCTTGAGCTTCACGGCTCTGAGCCGCAGTTTAGCTCCGACGATCGCTGTATCGCAAATCTTGACGGCACTGACATGCACTTTCCTCATCGCTCAGGTCTTGGGCCTGATGCCATCTCGTGGCAGAAAGCCAACGAGTACGTGAAACGGTATTCTCAGCGCTGCCGCCTTACCTTTGTGTGGTCCGGTGCTTGGCAGGGGCTCTTCGGAGGGCAGTTCCAACCCCCATCCGCACGTACGTTTCGCGTTGATGAGCAGGACCTAAGGCAGGTCAGGGAGATGCTTTCAGAGTTTGCTTAGCAGCCTGATCCGGGTCTATAGATCTTTCCCCCGGCTTCTTTGTAGCGTTTCAGAACTGCACATGACTCCTCCGCTAGCACTCCCTCTATTACCTCGATGTGCGCTGTCTCAGGTAATCGTTTGCGCAATAGGTCTGCCCAATTAGGTGGTACCGGACCCTCATCGAAGCCGGTGAGTTCCTCCGTTTGTTCACAGCTTGCACCGGTCACGAGCCGTTTAATACCGGACCACCATAGTGCCCCCCAGCACTGAATACAGGGTTGAGCGCTCGTTACGAGCTCCATCGCGGGGAGGTTCGCTGAGCCGAGATCGAATGTCTTCAGGCTCTGCTGTGCGATCATGAATGCCATGATCTCGGCGTGAGCCAGTGAACATGCACCTACAACGACCAGGTTTACCCCGGGTGCCACGAGTGTGCCGCTCTCTACCTCGAAGATGCCAGCTCCGAAAGGTCCGCCGGTGCCCTCGGATACGTTCCGATCTGCGAGCGAGATTACAAGACGCATCTTGTCCTCGATCGTCGAAAACATCTGACCTGGTTTGACGTGGGCTGAGACCCACAGAGGTAGAGAGACGTTTACGCTGGGATAGAGCTGGTCCATGGGCGCTTTTGAGGAGAAGGCGTTGTGTGTTGAGGGGTGGTGCCCTTATCGCACCTTTCTACATTCGTTTCCTGGTGCATTTCTTTACCTAATGCCGTATACCGACTTCTAGTATGATGCTTGCGGTGTCAATCATGACGCAGGAATGAAGCCCTTGGCATGCTGGATCTTGTAATACTCAGTGCCTTCGAAGAGTACCGACGGTTACCACTCGTGGCGGCGATCTTTGATAGGTTGCGTCGGGAGCTTCCTGCTGTGCTCACGTACCATTCGTACTCACATTCGGAAGATGTATTCGACGAAGCCATACGGTTCGCAATGATCGGAAGGCTGCAAAGACGCGAGGTGGAGCTATTGGCGATAGCAGCATCCTTTCATGATGCAGGATTCATCTCTACCCCTTTAGCGAATGAGCCTATTGCGGCGGACCTGGTCGTGGCAGAGATGGTTAGTTGCGGGGGCTACCAAGCATCTGAGCGCGAAGTCGTTCGGCAGATGATCCTCGATACTGCGTTGACCAGTACCGCGGAAGGTGTGAGGCAGCAGGCCTCGCTGCCTCTATCGGGATACCTATTGGATGCAGACCTCAGTAACTTGGGGCGGAGTGATTTCTTCGAGAAAGGTGAGTTGCTACGCAAAGAGACCGGTGGTGAAACAGCTTCTTTTTGGCAGGCGAGCCTCTCGTTCATGAAAGGGCACCGCTGGAACACCGAACCAGCACGCGCTATGCGAGAGAGGAAGCAGCGCATAAATATCGAAGTGCTGGAGCAGCAGCTCGCAATCGGCACCGTCACGACGAGCGGGTAGAGAGAAACCCCTGGGCCGCACGAGTGAACGGTTCAGGATCAAACGATTCGGCGCTTTTCAAGGTCGTAAAGAGTCTATCAAGATCCCTCTTATAGCGAGTACGCAGGGGAGCTGAGGTCGCTACGATCGCTTGAATACCCATGGCGAGCTGCTCGGCCACTTCATACGTGGGGGATCGGCTCGATGCTGCATACGATGTTAGGCGCTTGAATAGGGCAGCGCAGGTGGCATCGTCAGAGGGTACCTGCGCTGCAACCGCAACGAGCCGCTCGTTAACGAGCGTCGTAAGCGCTGCAAGTGCTGTGGGCGCTCCGTCGCTCTGATAGGTGTCGTGAATCGCCTTTATGTGCTGTTTCATCGACGAGGCTAACGTCGGGTCTAGTACCTCAAAGGCTTGTTGCAACATGAGAAGTGAGGGCAGATTGAGCTTTAGGCGACCAGGTTTTCCACCGTAGCTACGCCTCTGCCACTGTTTTTCAGTGAGGCTGTGGTGGCACGAGTAGCAGTCAAAGAGGCTAAGCTCTGGAAACCCGCCCTTTTTGGGCCGCTCAGGTGAATTCAGGACCCCAAGGGCGCCTTGCGCATGAACTACCTGCCCCACCAGCCAAGCCCGCAGCGGCACGTAGCTACCCTTGCGTTCGATATAGTCTTGGTCAACTACCCAATGCCTCGGTTCAAGCGCCCCGAAGGTGTCGAGCTCAAAGGTCAGACGTGGATGCCCAGCGCCATACAGGTCGTGGCTCACCCAGGCATCCTGGTCACCTTGGTGGCATGAGAGACACACGCGAGCTCTCTCTGGTAGGGCTGCAATGTGAGCGAGTCCGTTCTTGAGGTTTGTATTGTGCGTGGCATCAGCGGCGGTATGTGCAGAGAGCCACCGCTCCGCAGCACCGTGGCACGATTCACACGATACACCGTCTTCGATCTGGTACCGCTCTCCGTGGGATTGAGTATGCCGGTCGTAGGTGGCATGGCACTCAAGACACAGGGGCTCCTTTGAGGCATCAGCGATGCCGAGTAGATTCGCCATGCGTTGTCCCTCTTTGTTTACGAGGGACTGATACGCGCGCGCATGTTTATCGTGTTTGAGCCAGGTGTAGTACTCGTTTTGGAGTACCTCGCTCCCTTTGAGGGGCTTGACGCTGCCGTGGCAGTTCGAGGCCGAGCATGACCCGACCCCCACAAACTTTGCTGCAGGAGTGCCCTGCGGGTCAGCAGCGAGGATGTTCGGGAGAATCACGATAGGAGAGAGCGATAGAAGCAGGATCTTGTTATAAAGCTGTTTTAGGAATTGTATCATAACTGCCTAGCTATCGGTCTCATACATTAGAGGGCAACAGCGTCATTTCGATCGTCCCCCAAGGTGTACACGAATCAGCGGAGTTTGGTCAGCTATTTTTCATGGGTAGTTGCTTCTTTGTTCCTGGAAAATTATCCTCTTGCATCCTCGCACCAAGGTTCTAGTGTTAGGTCTCGGGTGAGCGAATCGGTCCGAAGCAGGGGCCTCTGTACGGAAGCATGCCAGAACATTACGAGATAGCGATTATTGGTGCAGGTCCGGGCGGGATCGGTGCTGCGACGAACGCGGCGCACTACAAGATGTCCCATATTCTCTTGGAGAAGGGGCAGATAGCAAACACGATTTACGATTATCAGCTCCGTAAACACGTCATGGCGGAGCCGTCTCGACTGCCGCTGAGGGCACGATGTCGATTTGCCGAAGGGAGCCGAGAGGAGATCCTCGATGCCTTCAGCGAGGACCTCACAGGGCAGGGTACAAACCTCGTCAAAGGAGAGGTAACCAAGTTAATTCGGTCAGTGGACCGCTTCGAGATCCATCACTCCGGGGGAGTCTGCACGGCGCGTTATGTCGTACTTGCCTCAGGTGTGCAGGGCTCGCCGCGTAAACTCGGCGTACCGGGCGAGGAGTTGTCGCATGTGGCGTACACCTTGGCGGATCCGGACGCATTTGCCGGCAGAAATATCGTGGTCGTGGGAGCGGGTGATGCCGCTATAGAAAACGCCCTGGCTCTGATGGAGAAGAATACCGTCTCGCTCATTAATCGCGGTGGAGAGTTTGCTCGCGCCAAGGATGCAAACATAAAACTGATTCAAAACGCTATACAAGTGGGGTCGGTGCGGTGTTATTACGACGCGAATGTAGCGCGCGTCGAACCTGAAGTGACCTATGTAAACACCCCGCAGGGTGAGGTAGCTGTAGCCTGTGACCACATCATCGCTCGGCTTGGGTGTATCTTGCCCCGCAAATTCATCGAATCGATGGGGATCGCTTTCCCGAATGCAGAGGCTTCAGCGGTGCCGGTCGTTAGTGAGCGCTACGAGTCGAGCGTTCCGGGGCTCTATATCATAGGAGCGTTGATCGGCTATCCGTTGATCAAACAGGCGATCAATCAGGGCTACGAGGTCATAGAGCATATCCGTGGTAACCCGGTTCAGCCTGCGGACCAGCCGCTTCTTGAGGAGAGGTTTACGCACCTGCCAGGAGGCTTCGCCGAGAACTTCCCGAAGATAGCTGGCAATGTTCCACTGTTCAAAGGGTTGAGTGTACCGCAGTTGCGAGAGATGCTGATCGATTCAACGCTGCATCGTATGCAGCCCGGCGATCTGGTTTTCGAGCGTAACGATTTCACGGACACGTTTTGGAGTGTTGTCTCTGGTGTAGTTGAAGTTGAGGTTAATGCTCAGGTTAAGATTCCCCTTGGAGAAGGGGAGTTTTTTGGTGAGATGGGGCTGATCTCTGGCAGGAGGAGGGTCGCTACTGTGCGAGCGGCAGCACGGGATACGATACTCCTTGAAACTCCGCGCAAGCAGATGCTCAAATTGATCGCTTCAGTAGAATCGGTCAAGCGGGCGCTTGATGAGGCTTTTGCCCTGCGAATCCTGCAAACGAGCATCTTTCCTAAGGTTGAGCGATCGTTTCTCGTAGCGATTACGAAGCGGCTCAAAACACAGAGCTTTAAGAAGGGGGAGGTGCTCTTCGCCGAAGGCGACGTGGGTGATAAACTCTACGTGATCCGTAAGGGCTCAGTGAAGATATCACGCCGCGATAGAAAGGGAGCCGATCGCACTCAAACCTACATCCCAGCTGGAAGTTATGTAGGAGAAATGGCGCTGCTGAGCGATGCTGATCTTCCGCGATCGGCGACCGTGACGGCGGCTGTTGCATGCGAAACTATCGTGATCGAAAAGGGCGATTTTCGGGCGCTTTTGAGCGATTTTCCGGAAGAGCGAGCGCGGGTCGAGAGGTTGGTTCAGGAACGTCGAATCGAGAATGCCACGATAGATCAGCGCGAGGGATCCTCCGCCTTGCTTGATTTCATGTTTAGCGAGGGGTTGTCGGATGCAGAGAATGTTCTGCTGATCGATTCGGATCGATGCATCGCGTGTGATAATTGCGAGGCGGCCTGCGCTGCAACGCATGGTGGACACTCACGGCTCGACCGTAAGGGCGGTAAGAGCTTGGCAACCATTCAAATCCCGATCTCATGCAGGCATTGTGAAAATCCGTTGTGTATGACCGATTGTCCACCCGATGCCCTCTCGCGTATGCCGAACGGTGAGGTGATTATCCGTGACTCGTGTATCGGATGTGGTAACTGTGTCGGCAATTGCCCCTACGGCGTTATCTCACTTGTGCATGAAAAGGTGAGCTCAGGGAGGTCCCTGTTTTCCTGGTTCGGTTGGGGACAGGAGCCTCAGGAGGAGGGGCCTGCTAAGGCCGCCAAATGTGATCAGTGCCATGACCTCAAGGGTGGCCCGGCATGCGTGCGTGCGTGTCCTACGGGTGCTGCGATGCGTGTTAATTCGGCGCGATTAATCGAGATCGCTCGAGCGAAGGGGATATAGAGAGTGGACGACGCTACCTTTTTCAGTTATCGGCGCTTTCGGTGGTTGTGGATTACGACCATCGTGCTGGTCGTATGCTCAATTGGCTACATCATCAATGACCCGATCGGTGGACGAAACGGAGGCACCGCTCTCGGCTACACCTACGGTATCGTGGCCACGGTCGGCATAGTGTGGCTGATGGCGTTTGGTCTTCGCAAGAGGGCCTACAGTTCTACCTTGGGTACCCTCGAAGGGTGGCTTGCGGCGCACGTATGGATCGGTATCGGATTGCTGTTCCTCGTTCCGCTCCACGCAGGCTTCAGCTTCGGCTGCAACGTACACACCCTAGCGTACGTTCTCATGGTGATTACGATTGTGACGGGTATTTGGGGGGCTATGAACTACGGGCGGCTCTCGTCGAAGATTGAGTCACATCGCGGAGGGTCAAAAGGGCGAGCGATTATCGAGCAGGTGCAGTCCTTGGACCGCGATCTTGAGAGCTTGATAACCAAGAAGAGCGATGCATTTCTGAGCCTTGTAAAGCGCTTTGACTTCCGCTTTGAACCCGGACTGATAGCCCTGCTCAATGCTCAATCGGCCACGGCGGTCGACGCCAAGCAAGCGGCAGAAGCGATGCTCTCGTTGCCTGAGGATGAGCGTGAAGATGCCGTAAGCGCACTTGGTTTAATCGACCAAAAGGTTGATCTTTCGCGCGACATTCTTCGTGAGAGCTACATTAAGATGTTGTTACGCGTGTGGCTCTTTATCCATGTGCCGGTCTCGGTTGCCCTGTGTGGGGCTCTCGCGATCCATATCTTCTCTGTATTTTACATGTGGTAGGTAGACATGTTTCGGTACGTACAGGAGAGGCTCTCGCGCAATGGTTCACCGGAGCGACTCACGCAGGAGTTCCCCCTCTCTGAGATCGTCATCGGCCGGGGAGGTAAGTCCAATATCATCCTCACGAGTAGAGAGGTAGCGCTTGAGCACGTAGTTCTCAAGAGCGAGGGCGGGAAGCACTCTCTTGAGGACCTAAAGTCCCTTAGTGGTGTTAGGGTTAATCGAAAACGCGTTCAGGTGGCGAGTCTGAGCGCGGGAGATACCATACAGTTGGCCGATGTTGAGTTTCATGTCGAGATCTCGGGAGAGGATCTCTCGCTCGTCCATAAGATAAGCAGCGAGCCGATCAAATCTGCGAGTCAACGAGCACAGCAGGTAGCAGATACTTTACAGAGGCTGCAGATAGATACCTATCTACCGTCGATGCGTGTCGTGAGTTACGTGGGCCTCGCGCTCGTCATCGCCTGTTGGTATCTGTGGCCACTAGTAAGCGGCGGGTTCGCACTGTGGAATAGCGGTCCTATTTCCAGTGGTCACAGCCTCATCTCGCATGATTGCTTAAGTTGTCATGCGCTCCCCTTTGCCCATGTTCGTGATGCTGATTGCCAGGCCTGTCACGCTATGAGCGAGCACTCGTCTGGTATGTCTCAGGTGGCAGCGCATCACCCTGAGAAGACCTTTAGGTGTGCTCAGTGTCACATGGAGCACAACGGTGATCTGGGTGTGATTTCTCGCGACGCGCGTTTCTGTACCGGGTGTCATGCGAATCTTGGTCAGATCGAAGATGCTCCGAAAGTTCTTGATGTCCGTGATCTTGATACCCACCCACAGTTTCGTGTCTCGGTCCGCGATGGCCCGGGTAAAAAGCGACGAGTGCCGCTCGATGATAAAGAGAACGCAAGGGACCAGACGCCGATTAAGCTCAATCATGCGGTACACCTGAAGCAAGATCTACGTGGACCGGAGGGGCCAGTTACGCTTGAGTGTAACTCGTGCCATCAGCTCGATAAGGATCTGCGGGTTTTTAAACCGATCGAGTTTGCTGACCACTGTGCTGATTGCCATCGCTTGGGATTCGACGAGCGTCTGCCTGATTCTGAGGTTCCTCACGTGGCGCCTGATGAAGTGTATGCGGCACTTTTCACCGAGTACACGAAGCTACTCCTCATGAACACCTCACCACCGCTCACAAAGACCCTCAATCAAAGAGAGAGGGAGATGCCGAGAGGTACGCGCGGGACGAGCGCTGATTCAGCTGTAACAGTCGATACGACCCTCGTACGAGCGAGTGCACGAGATGCTGAGCTACAACTCTTTACCAAGACAGCGTGCGTGGGATGTCATGAGGTGACGGAGAAGCCGATTGCCGAGCGGACAGACGATGGATCTCGTTATCGAGTCACGCCGGTCACTATACCCACGACATGGTTTCCCGCGGCGCGCTTTAGCCACGGAGCCCATGAGCCCTTTACCTGTGAGTCATGTCATGTAGGTGTTCGTGAGTCAGAGCGTACCAGCGACCTTCTGCTTCCCCCAATCGCCAACTGTAAGGAGTGTCACTCACAGGCGGAGCATCCAGGTTTCGTCACATCTGAGTGCGCTCTGTGTCACTCGTATCACGACTCAAAGAGTTTGCCAGACAGAGATAAGCGCGATGTGACGGAGTATCTGCGGTTGCTTACCAGGTAGAGAGGGAGCGTTATGGGTGGTTTGAGGTTTCAGGGTATCGTGTCGGCTATGCTCGTCGCAATCGCTATCGGATGTGGCGGTGGAAGCTCAGGGAGTGGGGGTTCTCAGAGTGGAGGCTCAGCTGGTGCGAACTTTGGCTGTGATGGGTCGTGTCCAAACCAAGCGCTCAGTGTGCAGGATGTAGAGCGGATTCTCCAGCAAGGGATAGCTGCATCGAAGGCCACGGGAGTCGCAAGCACCCTAGCGGTGCTCGATCGGGTGGGGAACGTGCTAGCGCTGTATCAGATGGCGGGCGCTCCGACGACTACCACTATCTCAGGGATGATAGGTGCTCAGGGTGGATTGGAGGGGATAGCAGTGCCAGCAACCTTGGCCGCTATCTCGAAAGGTGGAACCGGTGCGTATCTCAGCTCGCAAGGCAACGCATTCTCAACACGAACAGCGAGTCAGATCATTCAGGAGCATTTTCTTCCAGGTCAGAGGAATCAACCGGGAGGACCACTGTTCGGGGTGCAGTTCTCCTCATTACCATGCGGTGATGTGGTAGTTCACAATCCATCGCTCGGAGGGGGTGGTCTCGGAGGAAAGGCGCGGGCTAGAGGTTCGGTAGGTCCGCGGCCGCTGCCGCTCGGTCTCTCTGGAGATCCAGGTGGAGTTCCGATCTACAAGAACGGCGACCTCGTTGGAGGTGTCGGAGTTGAGTACAACGGTGTCTACACCGTGGATCGGGATGTGTTCGATTTCGACGTGGATGGTGAGGAGTCGATAGCGTTAGCGGCGAGTATCGGGTTTGAAGCGCCGGCTGAGCGCGTGGGTGATAACGTGTTTGTTGCGGGGCGCTCACTCCGGTTTGCAGATGGTGGATATGGTGATCTCGATATTTCGGAAGGGACGCTTGAGCCGCTCGATCGCTCTGGCTTAAAAGCCGAGCCTCTCTATGCCCGCGCGGAGATACGAGCAGGTGTACCGTTTGGCAGTATCGCTTCGGGAATCGCTAACTCGGCTCGGGTTGGCCAACCTGCGGCGATACTGGTCGGAGAGGGTGGAGGGGCACGCTTTCCTACCCGTGGTGGGCGCGCACTGCCAGGCGGTGTTCAACTAAGCGCTAGCGAGGTCGAGGCGCTCTTGGACTCTGCTCTCCTTACAGCGTATCGCCTGCGAGCGGCTATTCGCACGCCGCGTGATACAGCAGCGCGTAACTCAGTCTTTATCGTTGATGATGGAGGCACTCCGCTTGGCTTTACACGCTCACAGGATGCCCCCGTCTTTAGTATTGATGTGTCGCTACAAAAGGCGAGGGCGGCGGCCCTGTTTAGCTCCTCCGATGGTGGAGCGATGCTGCGCCGGGCGTTTGGGTCTTCCGGGGGAGGATTTGCGGTAAATTATGCTGATGCATACGCCTCGTTTTCTGGGGGGGCTCAACTGGATGGTTCCGTAGCATTTGCGGGGCGTTCGATTGGTAACTTGGCACGTCCGTTTTTTATCGATGGGATCGAGGGGCGTCCAAACGGGCCGTTCTCGCTCCCATTCCCGGGTACCGCGCCTGGGCGATCGTGGAGCCCATTTAATACCGGTCTTCAGCTCGACTTAATCTTCGGCGGGCTCGTGACCCCGATCCTCAATCCAGGATCAGTTCCCTCAAGCTGCGCAGATGCTGGTGCGTTGGGCTCCTTGGGGCGTAACGGGATCCAGATCTTCCCAGGATCGGTGCCCCTTTATCGAGGTGGCGTGCTCGTAGGGGCGATCGGAGTAAGCGGAGATGGGATCGATCAGGACGACATGATCGCGTTTTACGGAGCAAGCAGACGCGGTTTGGACGAAGCAGGACACGCTGGAGTCGGGGATGCCCAACTCGGATTTAATGCGCCGGTGGAAATTCGAGCAGACAGGCTGGTGTTGCCGCAGCCTGACTCAAGGATTCGCTATGTGAGCTGTCCCGAGGCGCCCTTCATCGGCGACAACGCACAAAATCAGTGTGAGGGTCTGTAGGGTTGCAAACAGATGAAGCGACGAGCACACATGAGCAAACTTGTCTTCCTGCTCCTAGGTGCAGTGTGCTCGGGAATTATCTGCGATGTATCGCTTGGGTATGCAGAAGAAGATGCGCTCCCAGAGATACCGGCAGTTACTCAGCCGGATGAGTTTCAGCACCGATTACCTGGCGCCGAGGAGCGAAGCTTCCCCGAGGCGATCTATGAGTCGATCCCACCGATTGAGAATTCTGCCTCTGATTTCGTGCCGATCCCCGATCGATGGCGGATGTTTTATGCTGGTAAATGGTATGACCCTTACAATCAGAACGTTCTTAAGGGCGATATCCCGGTCTTCGGTGCGCCCGGTCACGAGTGGTTTCTTGAGGTCTCAGTGATATCGGACTCGATGTTTGAGGCTCGTAAGTTACCGATCCCGGTTGGTTTTGCTTCGACGAATCGGAGTAATAGTAACGATCTCTTTGGAGGAGGAGATCAGACTGCGTTTGTGGAGAATATTATCGGATCTATCTCTCTCATTCGTGGTAACACGACCTTTATGCCGCCGGAGCTGGAGATCCGTGTGGCGCCCGTCTTTAACCTCAATCACGTCAGAGCTGAAGAGAACGGAGTGCTTAAGGCCGACCCAGCCTACGGCAACACGCGTACCGATACCGCATTTGGGTTTCAGGAGCTGTTGGTGGATGTCCACCTAGCGAACCTCTCGGATCGCTATGATTTCGTCTCTAGTAGAGTAGGTATTCAGCAGTTTAACGCTGACTTTCGGGGATTCCTTTTTAATTCTAACGAGCCAGGTGTGCGCGTCTTTGGTAACTACGATGACAACAAGACGCAATTTAATACAGCCTGGTTCTCTCGCGTCGACAAAGATGTCAACTCAGGGGTGAACACCTTCAGGGACCGACATGAAGATGTGTTTCTTGCGAATGTGTATCGTCAGGACCTCCTCACCCTTGGTCATACGATGACTGCCAGCGTGGTGCATCGCGAAGATGTGGCGGGTAATCAGGGATATCGCTACGATGATAACAACTTCCTCGTGAGGCCAGCCGCAATTGGAGATCAACGTGAAAAAAATCTCTACTCGACGTACATCGGTCTCGGCGGTGATGGACACATCGGGCGAATAAATACGACTACGCAGTTGTACTATGCCATGGGCTCTGAAAGTCACAACGCAATCGCCAATCGCCAGGTCGATATCAGCGCCGGCATGTTCGCTCAGGAGCTTTCGTACGACGTAGATTTCGTGCGCTTTAGGACGTCGTTTTTTTGGGCTTCAGGAGATAAAGACCCGTATGATGGGACCGCTCAAGGGTTCGATGCCATCTTCGATAACCCTAACTTCGCTGGAGGCGATCTCTCGTTTTGGCAGCGTCAGGCGATACCGTTTATCGGCGGCGGCGGTACCAACCTCGTCAGTAGGAACAGCCTGCTTCCGAACTTCAAGCCGGGTAAAGAGCTTGGTCAATCAAATTTCGTGAATCCCGGACTGAGGCTCTATAACCTCGGTATGGATGTTGAGGTTCTCCCCGAGCTTAAGCTCGTTACGAATGTGAGTTATCTGCAGTTTGACCAGGTTGGGCCGCTCGAGGTGGTGCGGCAGGACGGATCGATTGATCCAGCGATCGGAGTAGATCTCTCGGCAGGTATCGTCTATCGACCCTTTCTGAACAACAACGTACAGATCAGGGCAGGAGTGGCGTGCCTTCTTCCAGGGGCAGGGTACAAGAACCTGTTCGGTGACAAGGTTAACTATGATCTGTTTACGAATCTAATCTTGCAGTACTGATGGTAAGGATGATGAAGCTGCAGAAAGGTAACCTACGTACGTCATATGTGAGTGTCTGCTGCATCGTAGCAAGCGCGGTACCCAGCGTTGCGCTTGTATTTTCATGTGCGCCCAGAGTATCTGCAGACGAACACTACCACGATATCGTGCGGCCGGGAGGTTCTCCTCAGACCATGGAGGAATCGAGCCGGGGTTGTATCGACTGCCATACGAAGACAGATGCTCCGACCATGCACACAAATCCCGGTGTGCATATCGGGTGTGCCGAATGTCACGGTGGGGATCCCAAGGTCAGGGCGCACGGCCTACAGCCGGGAGAAGAGGGGTATGAGAGCGCTAAGAAGCGTGCACATGTACTCCCTCAACATCCTGAGAGGTGGCCATCATCGGCAAACCCAAAACACTCCTATGCAGATCTGATACACGAGCCGGTAGAGTTTGTGCGGTTCGTGAACCCTGGCGACTTACGAGCGGCGCCCTCGGCATGTGGCGGCTGTCATTCCGAGATCGTGGACGCGACCAAGAAAAGCCTCATGACTACCTCTGCGATGTTATGGGGTGGCGCCGCGTACAACAACGGCATACTGCCCTTTAAGCGGTATTTGTTGGGAGAGAGTTATACCACCGACGGAGAGGCAGCAAGCATCGTTCGCAGTAAGGACCGACCACTCACAAAGGCGATGATTGCGCGTGGAGCGCTTGAAAAGCTACTCCCCTTGCCGACCTGGGAGGTCTTGCCGCCTGCCGATATCTTCCGTGTTTTTGAACGAGGGGGGCTCTTCATCAAGACCCAATTTGCCGAGGTCGGAAACCCAAACCCGCTCGAGGATTCCGGTAAGCCGGACGTCAAATCGGGTAATCGTGGTCCCGGAACTGGTAGTCGAATAGCAGTACCGGTTATCAATATCCACAAGACACGCTTGAACGATCCTCATCTGAGTTTGATGGGAACCAATGATCACCCGGGGGATTATCGGAGTAGCGGTTGCACGTCGTGCCATACGATCTATGCCAATGATCGTGACCCGGCGCACTCGGGGCCGTATGCGAAATACGGTCATGAGGGACGCTCAATTACTCAGGACCCGACGATCCCAAAAGACGAAGAGGGCCATCCGCTGCAGCACGCGTTTACCCGTGCGATCCCTACCAGTCAGTGTATGGTGTGTCATATGCACCAGCCTAACATGTTCGTAAACACCTACCTCGGATACACGATGTGGGATTACGAGTCCGATGCTCCCGCCATGTGGCCCGAGAAGCAACGATATCCATCGATGGAGGAGACCTATACCTCTTTAAATCACAACCCTGAAGAGGCAGCCGTCCGTGGGAAGTGGTCCGACATCGATTTTCTCAAAAGGGTCTCCGAGCTAAATCCACAACTCAAAACTACGCAGTTTGCGGACTATCACGGCCATGGGTGGAATTTCAGAGCGATCTACAAGCGTGATCGAAAGGGTAATCTGCTCGATAAGGAAAATACGATAGTGCCGTTCGATGATCCACAGAAGTTTAAGAAGGCGGTACATCTACGGGACATTCACGTTGACTATGGCATGCAGTGTGTCGATTGCCATTTCGGACAGGACTCTCACGGTGATGGAAACATCTACGGAGAGGTTGCACAGGCAGTAGAGATCTCATGTGAGGATTGCCACGGCACCATATCGCAGCGCGCTCAGCTCAAGACCTCAGGCCCTGCGGCTCCTGAAGGGGGGCACGATCTATCGCTCAAGCGCACCCCGTGGGGTGAGCGGCAATTCATCTGGAAGGACGACGGATTGTATCAGCGTTCGTTGGTCACAAAGGATCTCGAGTGGCGTGTGAAGCAGGTAATGGATTCCCTCGATCCCAACAGCCCTGATTACAACGCTAAATCTGCCAAAGCCAAGCTGGTAAAAAAACTGGACGCGGGCTCGACTCACTACGCACTAGCGGATTCGGCAGAGGCTAACGATGTTCAGACTGAATCGGCGTTAGCGCATCCCAATTCGGAGATGTCGTGCTTTGCGTGCCATAGCTCGTGGACGACCGCCTGTGCGGGGTGCCACCTGCCGATTCAAGCGAATTGGAAGAAGACCTCTAACCACTATGACGGGAAGGAGACTCGAAACTGGGCCAGTTACAATCCCCAGGTTGCGCGAGATGAGATGTATCAGCTCGGCAAACACGGCCCTGCCAAGAACGGTAAGATAGTTCCCATACGCTCATCGAGCGCTCTTATCCTGAGCTCAACCGATGTCAATCGTCAGAAGATATACTTTCAGCAACCCCCGACCTCAGCTGGAGGGTACAGCTCGCAAGCATTTGCACCTCACTTTCCGCACACCGTGAGGACTGAAGAAACCAAGGACTGTCAGGACTGCCACGTATCGAAGGCAAACGATAACAACGCCATCATGGCGCAGCTGTTACTCCTTGGAACGAACTTCGTTAATTTTATGGGGTACTATACCTGGGTTGCGGTGGGGGATGGAGGGCTCGAGGGGGTTCAGGTGACTGAGTGGGATGAGCCTCAAGCGGTGATCGGTAGTTACCTACACAAGTATGCCTATCCAGACTACTACGCAGCTCATCAAGCTCGGAACAAGGAGCTTGAGCACAGCCATAATCACGCTGGCGTAGGCGGCTCTACAAAGGTTGTTCAGGTACGGGGTGAGTACCTGTATACGGTAGCAGGTTCCGGAGGTTTCCGGGTTTACGACGTCGCAAACGTCGCCAATAAAGGCTTCTCTGAGCGTATCGTTACGAGCCCTGTGTCGCCGTTGGGGCAAGATCTCCACGTTGCTAGCGCTGATGCAACGGGGCTCGCATTGCCCACCACCATGCCGGTTGCGCCCTTCAAGGAGCAGCTACCGGAGAATTTAGAGACGCCGATGCATGCCTTGTATCATTATGCATTTATCTCAGATAGCGTCGAGGGGTTGATAGTTGTGAACGTGGATACCCTTCAGGACGGTGAGCCGCGAAATAACTTTCTGACGCGAGCAGTCACGTGGAATGAGAACGGAGTGCTGACAGGCGCTCGTACTATTACTGTGGCAGGTGCACGGGCATTTATCGGGACCGAGGACCGGGTTGTGGTGGTGAATCTCAGCGATCCGCTCGCACCGAAGCTTGAGGCAACGTGGCCAGCTAACAAACCTACCGGTATAGCGATTCAGTTCCGCTACGCATTCATGACCGATAGCGATGGCTTTCACGTAATCGACATCACTCATCCAGATCAGCCGCGTGTCGTGCCATCGAGTTTAATCGCCCTGCCGGATGCTCGCAACGTCTATGTAGCTCGTACCTACGCATATGTAGCAGGGGGAAGGGAGGGGCTTGTGATAATTGACGTCGAGCGACCGGAGCGTCCGCAGCTCTACATGAAGTACTCGGCAGACGGCGTGCTAACGGATACCTACGATATGAAGGTGGCAACGACCAATGCGAGCCTGATCGGCTACGCCGCCGATGGAGTCAACGGATTGGTGGTGCTGCAACTCACTGATCCCGACCGGGTTCCGGGCTTCTACGGATTCTCGCCACCGGTGAAGCCGATGGTGATAGCCACGAAGCGTTTAGCAGGGAGAGCGATGGGGATTACCAAGCCGCTCGACAGAGATAGGGCAGTCGATGAGACCGGTCATCAGGTAAGCGTCATGGGACGTATCGGATCGCGCCCGTTTAACCTCGATGAGATGAGGCGCATGTTTCTAACGAGTCAAGGGCAGGTGTGGGCAGTTGATTAGCTCTGCGGTTGGAGCGGTACCGCGTTCGTTTCTGTAATCTGTTCTAGTTCCAACTCAGTCCGCGAAGTGTTGGAGCTCCCTCTTCCGGTACTCCCGCGTGCATCGTCTCGTACAAGTATTCAATAACAACTTACAACTATCTGTAGTTCAAGATATTTAATTAAGCGATTCATATGCTTACGCCGGTTCGGAGACGATATAGTCGACAAAATATCGTAAGTTGCTTATGATAGAACATAGGCATGGAAAAGGATTCTTCTCGCATACCAAAGTCAGTAAAAAACTACCTCTCCGCTATCGGTCGGAGGGGAGGTCAGCGCAGTCGAAGGGCCCTAAGTCGTGAGCAATCTAAAGAGATGCTCCGAGTTCGAGAGGCGCGCAGGGCGTACAAGAAATTCAGAGTTCGGTGTTTTTGGTCGTTCGATCCCGACCTTACTATCGGGCGCGAAGATATCCCTTGGGTAATTGAAATGTTAAAGCGTCACGGTAATCGGGAGGCGTGGGAATCTGCGATGTCTTTGTGCCGTTAACGAAATTTCAGATGAGCATCGCGCAACTCCTCGCGAAAAACAGAACCGAGGACAGCTATCTTGCTGGTGGAGCGGCGCTCCACATAGCTCCAAACTCAAAGCGGTACAGTAATGACCTGGATTATTTCCACGACTCAGTTGTTCGAGTAGCCTCCGCTTTCGCAGATGACGAGCACCTCCTTATAGAAGCTGGCTACTCCTTACAAATCGAGATGAACCAACCGGGATTTATCCGTTCAATTGTCACCAAAGATCATGAAGCAACTAAAATTGAATGGGCACACGACTCAGCCTGGAGATATCTACCACCCATCAAGGATGAAACCGTTGGAATACAGCTGCACCCGATAGATCTTGCGGTTAACAAGGTACTCGCACTTGCAGGTCGTGATGAACCGAGGGATTTCCTCGACATTCTCTACATACACAAAGAGATTCTATCGTTGCCTGCATTACTGTGGGCGGCAGTGGGCAAGGACCCCGGATTTACTCCGCTTTCACTCCTTGAAATTATCAAGCGGCGCGGGAAGTATAGACCTGAAGACTTTAACCGATTACTACTTACTGAGCCAGTCGATCTAGTTGAGAATAAAACTCTATGGCTGTCTGCCATCGGAGACGCAGAAGACTTCATCCTACATCATGCCCCTAAGGATTACGGTTGTCTTTTTTACTCGCCAAACTCCCACCGATTCGTAACTCCTGCGGCAGATAATGATGCGGTTCCCCATTACGGTGTGCCGGGAGGGGTGCTCCCCCGATTTTTCGATAACTAGGAGGAGACCGGAGGTCCTCCTGATTACGGTTGTGGTGAAGCGGTGCCGGATGCCTGGAACTACCTGTCTGTTCAATCGGGAGATAGAGATGCAGGTTGATACTGTTTTAGGTCTATAGTGATGTACAACAAAGGCCTTGCCAGTTTTACTGGCGCGGAATTTTACACATCACCTTGGAGAGCGCTACTTTGAAGTCTCAAGCGCGTTAATCCCGGCTTGCTCCACACCGTTAAAAGGTACCGTGAAGCGCTCCTGGCTGTGTGGGCCACCCCACTTACGAACGTATCGCTCATCATTCGCCGAGATGTGAGTTCGCAGTTCCGTTAGGAGCTGCCTAAATATAGGTACATCACTGCTCTCACAATCGATGATACCTTTGATAGTTCCTCGATCATAATTGAGGCACAGGGCAGCTAGGCATGTTGCAACACGCGCACCTAGTAGGCGTAGCCGGTACACCATATCCGTATCTTCTAAATATGCCGGAGCAAACGACTCATCAAACTCTCCAACCGTATCGAAAAAGCGTCGATCGACCATGAAGCAGGAGAAATGGACTAGTGGTTGTACGACGGGTTTGAGTCGTGCACCCATGAAGGTGCGCGGGTCTGTCCAATATGCTGGACACCACACCAAGGCTTGGGGTTCCTGGGCCGCACACTCCACGAGGTTGTCGATACAGAGCGGATGAAACTGAATGTCGAGATTTGAGACGAGCACGTAATCCGCTCCTCGCTCTAGGGCCACTCGGATACCACGATTCCACGCACGTGCGAGGATGTTGCAGGTATTGTCCTCAACTAGATCGTTGTGTTGCTGTAACCAATTGCGGTCACTCAACGAACGCACTGCGTTTACGATTGCTATTCGGTCGATGGAGTGACGTGATTTCAGCGAATCCATGGTCAACTGAGCAAGAGACCGATGACGCGCGGTAAGGAAAAAAGGAACTGTTACGAGCGCTATCTTTGCCACAATTCTAGCCCTCTCCCTTGTTGATAGCAGAGATGCTCTGCCGAATCGCCTCAAGAACTGCCGGGGATACCTTAGCAAATGGAGCAAAAGCGATAACACGTGCCATCTCATCAGCCGCTTCCGCGAAGCGCTCCTCCCGTAGAAGAGAAAGAGCACGAGCGCCCCGTACATCAAGATTTGCTGGCTGAGCCCTCTGAATCTCTTCCAAGCACGACACCAGCTCCGCGTGTTGCCCTAGGCTATTACCCGTTGCAACTAGTAGAGCCATCGACGCACCATGAGTAGGAGATAATTGGGTTGCCCGTTTGGCACATAGCCAGGCTTGCTCGTAATTCCCGAGCGCGGCTAGGGTCTCACCGAGAGCCTGCCAAGCAAAATGGCACACGGGATACCTACTGACCAGATCCTGAAGAAGTTCAAGGGCCTCACTGCCACAAGACGATCCAAGGAGGGCTCGACCCATACCGGCGATCGACTCGGATCGCAAAGGCTCCGGAGCATGAGAGCCTAGTTGAAAATGATGAAACGCTGCATCGAAATTGTGTACATGTAACTCTGAATACCCAAGTAAGAGATGAGCCCATGCGGCACTCTTTGAGTCGCAGAGTAACTCCTCACACCGCTCTCGCACGTGGACCCATTCGCCCGCCACCATGTGAGCGTAGAGGCGGTCGAACTCGATATCGATGAGTGCTTCAACCCCTTCGAGTACCAAGGTGTAAGCCATGTCGTGCTTCTCCCATCATTCAAACGAACCCGCCTCAACCAAAAACTTTATGGTAGAGAGCAGGTAACCTTGAACCGCCTCTTTAAGACGCGCTTTAGAGCGTGTGAGGATGGCTTAAAGCCGGTCAATCAAGTGCTGGGTACCTTAGATATGGGGTACCTGAGACGGGGCACATGATAGCAGAGGTTGTGATCGGCGTGTGCTGGGAAGGAGGCAAATCCCGAGTATCACCGTAACGGATTAAATTTGCTCGGAGTTTTTAAACGTTACTGACTAGGCGGATGTCGAAGATGGCGCCGCTCAGGGCAGTGCTAGGAAAGAAAGGGATGTGAAGGGAGGGGCATTAAGGAAAATCAACCGTTTGTATGACTTAGAGCATCTAAGTGCCTTATGGACTAACAACTGGGGTCGAATCAAGGAGCATGTGACATGGAAGGTGAAACGGTAGAGATCTCTTTAGTCACCCAACTTGTAGAGGTATGCGAGCCTTTAAGGCATGCCGTGGGGATGCGTCATGTGGCAGATCGAGAGAATGCTTTGCGTACTGCGTGTAGTTCACTGGATGCGCTTGTGGCGCGCTGGCGTTCGAAGCACAGTCACCTTGAGCACGTGTTGCACGCAATCGTACACCGACGCGACGGAATCCAGGCGCTTCTCGGACTAAGCCCGGAAGACCCTCAATCGACAACAAAGATATACCAGCAGTATCTATCGCTGGAAGATATACCGAGTCAGATCACGTCAGCCCTGGAGCAATCCTGCCTTGAGCGAGGTCTCGTTACTAGTCGACACGACCTCATTAATCGTCTCGTCGAAGTAGTACCGGCCAAGAGTTACCTAGAGATCGGGTGTCGTACTGATGAATGCTTCCGTGCAGTTTCTTGCCCTCAAAAAGTTGGTGTTGATCCTAACTCCGGCGGGACATTACGGATGACCAGCGACGCCTTTTTTGCGGTAAACGCGCAGGTGTTTGATCTGATCTTTATCGATGGATTACATGAATCGTGGCAGGTCGATCGCGATATTGAAAATGCACTGCGTTGGTCCTCTCCTCATGCTCTCATCGTACTCCATGACTGCAATCCACTCTTTGAGGTCCGGGCCCTCGTACCTCAAGTGGCCGAGACATGGAATGGAGATGTATGGAAGAGCCTTGTTCGTATCCGGTCACGCAAAGATCTCGATTGTGCTACTGGAGTATTTGACCATGGTTGTGCGGTTATCTGCAAACGGCCGAATTCCGCGCCGATTGACGTGGTCCCTGAAAGTGAACTCTCTTGGGATAATTTGACGAAAAATCGCGAGTCATGGATACGACCGATGGTCTATGACGACCTTCTGGCCTGGATAGTGAGCACCCGCTAGTAGTAGTGTTATTGGTTTTGCCTCGCTTCTCTAGTCGTCGTCACTATCATCGTCGTCCCCAGAGCTGCCACAGCTGTCTTCGCGTTGAACCTTTTTAGCTACAGTAGTACCTCCAGTGGTAACGTAGCCCTCGACCTCTACACAGGCGCCCGCCGTCAAGCCTGCCCGAGTAATCCTACGAAACAAGGTGCTATCGTTGAGAGTAAATGTCTTCCCGCCCACGACCAGAAGAGAGGCTGATTCATCAAACGAGATCACTCTGCCAGTTGTTGAGACCTCACTAAATTTATCATCGTCGTTTTCGAAGTTATCATCATGGTCCGAGGCTCCATCGTCATCTGAGTCGCTGTCGCATAGATCGCTACCACGAGCTTTTTCATACAGATCTCCTACGCCGTCTCGGTCGCTGTCCCTGCCTTTTCGGGCAAGCTTACTTTTGACGTGCTCGCGGTCCGCGGAGCTCAGTTGTGACAAGCGTTTGCTGAAGCGCATTTCGCTGCGGGCAAGGTTGTTACCCTCTGAGATTAGAGCTCGGTAGTTCGGGCTCGCTTCTACAGGTACGATATAAAGCGCAAGGGTGAAGACTAAGAGTAGGATGGTTGCCATCGGTGTTTCCCGTATAAGACATCAGAGGATAGGTTAGCGACTCACGTGACAGCAGTTAAGGAGATATGGCCTCTCTCGGTACTCGCGCAGCCCTCCTCAATAAGCTGCACTCGACCACGGTACAAGAGAGACGGACGAAGACCAAGAAAAAACTCGCTCGCGGTAGCAGGCCGACTGCAATCTTAACGTAGCCATGAGGAGCAATGTGCTCGTTACTTGGAAGAAGGGGTTGATGAGCGAAGAGTTAACCTTCACGGAGCCAGAGATTAAAGGCGCTCCCTCACTGATTAAATCGATTAAGGTATGCTACTAGGTCTGCAACCGCTTGCTGTGTCTCGTAGCCGGTGAGCACGCCGTTCATCGCCCCTACATTGTTGACAGCATCTGTGATAGCCCCAAACTGATAGTTTGTCCGTTGTACGTGACAACCGTTGCAGCGCAGTGTTTGTATGTTCCTACCCCGAGCGATGTTACCGGTCAGCCCGGCGGGAATACCAAATCGGTTGGGGCATGTATTACCATTCGAATCGAAATTGCTGTTGCATGTTGGAGGTGCTGGTGTGATCGGTGTAGGAGTGGCTTGAGGGGTAGTTTGGGCAGTTGGGGTTGGGGTAGCCGGATCTCGAATGACGTTCTTAAAGGCCTCGCGGCATGCAGTCAGACCCCTCTTGTGAACTCGCTGCAACGCCGTCACTTTTCTCCGAGCTCCCTCAGAGGGCCTCTGTACAGCGCGTCTTTTCGCCTCCTTTATTATCTTTTTGAAGGAGGTGAATCGTCCTAAAGAATTAACCCGTCCAGCCAGTAACGCCCGGGACTCTGAGTTGTAGGTGCACAACACGATCTTTCCATCGGCACTGGTGGCGCTGAACATCATTTCCTGAGCATTCGCACTCGATACTAGTATTGCACAGAGTAGCGGTAGTGCCGTGAGGAATCGCTGCATGTGCCTCACGCAAAAATCTGTAAAGGTGTACGCACGTAAGGCTCGGTAAAGAGAGGAGCTGACGAGACTCCTAAGTGCTGCTCGAGAAGGGTAGCATAGATACTACGAACGTCTACCTCGGTCTTTAGCCACATGAGACGATTATCGGTAAAGAGGTTACCCTGGTAGTTCAGATAACCGAGCGCTCGTCGCACACCTTTCCCGATCACAACTGCCGGAGCCCCGCTTCCATGATCAGTGCCCGCTATGAGCGTGCCCGAGGCATCTCTGTTTCCATTTTCGAAGGTTCGACCAAACTCACTCACTACGAGCATTACCACATTATCAAGCAAATTACGGTTCTTGAGGTCATTGAAGAAGCCACCAATCGCCTGATCCAGCTGCAGCAGACTCCGTGCAAGGCCCACAAAGCCACCGTTTACAAGGTCATCGTTCCTTTGATTTGCATGCGTGTCATATCCCCCCTGAGCCAGAGTGATCAAAGTGACCTTGGTTCGGTCCCATGAATTAATCAGAGCAACGCTATCCATGAATCTCTGATTAAGCGGGTTACCCTGAACATATGTGCCTGCTGGGGGAGCAGCATAGGCAGTTCGTACAGCGGCTAGCATGTCAATGGCACTGTCAGCCTTCTCATGAGTGATTCGATAGAGTTCTTGATGTCCCGAGGAATCATCTTCTGAAGCCGCAAGAAGCTCATTAATTGTATGCCGCACATGCCTATTGGCGGCCGCTGAATTTCCTCCCGTGACAAGGCCGGTTGAATAGCTGTCATCAGCATAGACCATTTCGGCTAAGCTAGCCGCTGATACAGGAGCTATGCCTTGTCCGAGAAAGGTGCGAGCGACGCCTCCCATATTGACTAAACTGTAGGCTGCGGACGGTCCTGCACAGTGCAGGGCGGCATAGCGTCCTAGCCAGCCTGAGTTGTTCCCAGGGCTGTAGGGATCAACGGAGGCTGCAGCATACTGATTGGTGGCTACCTCGTGCGAACGTGAATTTACGTCTAGACCAGCTGGATTCAGAAAACCAACTTGGTTGAAAAACACCGCGCCTACCCCCGGGAGTTCGCCTCCAAATATCTTGTGCAGATTGGTCATTGCTGGGTGAAGTCCGACAGCAGGGGTAAGTGCCAGAGGATTCTTTATGCCTACGGTGGGATGCTTGTCATAGTACTCTTGTAGCTGACGCGGTGGGAGCAGGGAGAGGCCGTGAAGCCCTCCAAGTAGATTCACAACCACCAGGATTTTTCTTCGCGTGGTACAGAGTGACTGGGCGAAGGACAGACCGCTTCCGAAGCTGAGCATTCCTGCTGCTCCAACGATACCCATCTGTTTGAGAAACAATCGACGAGAGTATGCGTTCATATCCTAGCTCTTAGTAGACTCTAAACTCTTTCATCATCAAGATGACCCGAAGCAAGCCAGCGATCTTGAGTCGAGCCTGCGAATACTTGGTAGGATCCCATGGATCAGAAGTTTGAACAAAGCTAATATTTCCGTTCGTTGTTACCTGACGCCCCTGTGTATTGAGATAATGTACGAGGATTCCCCGCTGAGCCTGATTAACGGTTGCTCCAAAGAGGCGAAGTATGTGATCAACTAACTGCTCGGAACTTGGCTGGTTGTTGCCTGGTGGGTATAGATTGAGGTAGCTCCAACCGATTGGGTTGTTGGGCTGATTGAACACGGGATTACGTAGGATGGAGGTGATTTGGTTGATCATCGCTATGTGGCGTGAACCCACTGTGAACTCCTTATCTCGGTCCCAGCCAAAGACCGTTGGGGGTGCCGCTAGCTCATGCCCACCGCTCGCTGTAATCGCAAATATCGTCTGAGTTGTGAGGGGAGAGGCGAATGGAGGAGAGCTGCCGGGAGTCGGTGGGGGCGGCTGTGCAACATGGAGTGGCAGCCCCGTACTGTTCAGTGCACGCAGAAGATGCACGGTTGTTTCCACTGGTGAGCGCATAATGGTATTTCGGTAGCGAGCTTCGTAGAACGCCTCCGAGATGAGAAGTCTGCGTAAGGTGGCAACGAGGTTGAAATTGTTGCCTGAAAGGTCCTTTGCTAGGGCGTCTACTAGCGCTGGATTGAACGATGCGATATCGGGTCGCAGATATCGTTCCGCCAACATTAAGGCTACGTTGTGTGCAGCGTTGGGGTGGCGGTCAAATATCAGATCCACGAGATCCTCTGAATCATAGACGTCCCCTTGAAAGGAGGTGCCGCGAAAAATAGTTTTGTTTTTGCTGGAGTCGAAAGCAGAGAGATTGAAGATAGTCGACCAGCCGAATTCGGCCGACCTTAAGACACCAAACCCGGTTAAAGCTCGGGCTGCAGTTGCCACGTCTAGATCGGTATAATTAGGTCGACCGTCTTTTCCAAACGCTCCGATCGTAAATAATTCCATCAGTTCGCGCGCGTAGTTTTCGTTTGGAGATTTCTTGTTATTGCTTGCTCCGTCGAGCCACAAAAGCATGGCAGGCTCAACTCCTACAGCCTTGACCAGATCGCGGTAGCTACCATACTCCTGAATGCTGCACAGCGTATCGAAATAACGTAGCATCACATCTCGCTGTCCAGTGCTTGTGGCTCCTACGGAAACAGCTATGATGTCGTGCAAGTGGATCATGCAGAGATGATTCAAGAGAGGGTTCTTCGTACTCAGTAGTTTGAACAGAGCATAGTGTTTGATACTAGCCTCGTTGGCGTTTCCAGCAGTGTCTCTCACGATTAGGCTACGCGCGAAGTCCTCAGCCTGTTGGTCATCGTTTTTGGTGAGGAGGCTGTCGACTAATTTTTGAGCACCTTGTGACAATCCGAGTACACGACCGGATTCTGGGACAAATCCGAGTGCAGCTCGACGGTAAAGATGGTCGATGTCTTCTACGGTCATCGCTCTGTTGAGTGCCTTGAGGGGATCGGTCAAGGGCATGGAAGGTGTAGCTGTAGGGTTTGGAATTGGCGGTAGGGTAGGTGCTGGAGAAGTAGTGGCGGGCGGGATAGGAGGACCTTGTTTACATAGTGGTGCAGCGACCTTGACGATCTTCCTTTGAGCCTTCAGACGTTTTTCCAGGCGCGCTCGCCGCGCTTCTGGTGCTCGCCGTATCTGAGCAGCGAGAGCCTTCATCTGTTGATGGGTCGTGATGAAGGTGTCGGAAGTCACCAGTAGCCCTGGACGCCAGACGCCGCCTACCTTTGCACAGGTGTAAGTGCGGTCGCCTTTCTTGGCAGTGAACACTTCGGTCACCCGTTGTATCGACGGTCGGACCTTGGAATCAGCAGCGGAGGGCGTTGGTGTAGCCAGCAGAATACTACTGAACAAAACAAGCGCGATGCCGCAAGCCTCTAGAGTAAGAGCAAAACGACTCATAACGATCTCAACCTACCTAAAAACGCCATACCTGCTGCTCTAACCACTCTAATCCACCCTTTGGTGTGGGTTGCTTCAGCTGCTTACAGTCGTGAAACAAAGAGAAACCCGCCTCTGCATCGACGGAGGAGCCAGGGGTATTTCCCCCACGCACATACAGTGCAGCTCAGGACAGTGCCAAAGGACCTTCATCGAAAATTAGCAGTCGTTGCCAAAAACGGCCGATTTTTACCCTGTCAGTCCAAGCACATCGGTGCAGATTCAACACCGTATCGGAGCCAAAAGTGTATTGCTCTCGCTGGTTTCTGTCCTAGCGGACAGAAACTAACTAGTTGAATTAATGCTTCTTTGGGGATAGCGCGCTCCATCGGGGAAAGTGCGCGGCTGCTACGATAGAGTTTTCTAGCCCCCTCCATGACGGAGGCCAAGCCTGCACAAGGCACCTGCCTGTAAAAAGGGTTTAGATCTCACTCCTGAGCCGAATGTACACACTAAACCAAACGACCACTGCTTGTATGAGAGAAAATAGGAGAGCCAGTACGTACGAGGGATCGGCGATCGGATAAAACATCACAAACGCAGAGCTACTTAGTACACAAAACATCGCCGGAATAATCGTGTAGAGGAGTGCAATCAGGAGTAATGCAAAACTTTCAGGTGCTCTGCGACCCCTTGGCCCATAGCCTAGAAACATCACTATACCGATATCGCGCATGACGAATAGGGATAAGCTAATCAAAAAGAGGAGCAATCCCTTATGTGTTGCATCAGCTAGGTCAACAATCAGGAATAGGGCAAGGGTCATGCAGGTAATCGCATACAAAGCTAAGCTGACACACCAGCGAGGAGTTAGCTGGAGAACCTCTACGAACTTCTCAGCGGTGAGACGCTCCTTGAGTCGGCGAAGATTAACCACTGACTTCGATTCATTGAAGATCGAATAGTACAATGTCGCCAAGGCAACGAACGAAGCGACCAGAAGCTCTTTCTTGATGCTGAGCGAATCGAAGATTACGGGGAGATTCTTGACTAGCCCGCTCGTGTATATCATGCCGAATATCACAAACAGCCCCCACACCCAGGGAATCGTGGTTAACTGGAGTTCGACTCGTATCAATCGATAGGAACCAAGCACGCACCAGCCACAAAAAACGAAGAGAGACGCGAGTATAAATCGGTAGGCATCCACCGACATACCGTACCATGAGATTTCATGCGTATAGCGACTCCCCTTAGCGGTGCTCAACGCCGCTAACAAGCATACCAGGCCCCCGCCGATAATGCTCACCCCCGCCCCTCCGCTGAGCCGCAGAATTGAAGAACCTGAGATTGATGAAAGTCCAGCAACAAAGGCGAAAGATAGTGCAAGTGCTGCAAAAACTAGGTAGAGGGCTAGCGACCTCATGGCCTCTACGATGCCATGCTGATAAGCAGAAGCCAGCAAAAATACCACCGAGCATATCGCAAGACAGAGTAGAGCATAGCTCGTGCTACCGATGAGCTTGCCCCAGGTCATGCTCCATGCCCCAAGAGATGACATACGTTGGAAATCCCACGTCCGCCCCTGGATCTCTGAGGATACTGCCGTGGAAGCGCTCCGCATGCCGAAAAAAACCAAGATCATCGCGCCTATCGAGAGGGCAGCTGCGGCCGTGTTTTGTAGTGATTTGGGATTAATCCGCAGCTCTACCATGCTCGTACAGAAGAAGATAAGTCCTATGACAGCAGCCGCGCGCAGTACGCGATGCAGAGGAAGCTCAAGCCACACGTTTCTTCGGAGCTCCGGATTCATAGTTGCGTACCCCCTCCACTGGCAGAATGCTTTATTTGACGCAGATAAATAAACCCAGCCTCATTCATTTTTGAAAAAAATGAATGAGAATTGCTGGGCGAGCGCAATCTTGGCGTAGCCAAGTTGCGCCGTAGAAGACAACAAACTTTTATGTGCCAAGCGTGTGAAA
>Ga0169931_10001757_pt1 | contig 35735 bp, 29 predicted proteins | sample Kivu_15m_20L_FD_129675 | JGI IMG/M metagenome (GOLD analysis project Ga0169931, IMG submission 129675) | Freshwater microbial communities from Lake Kivu, Western Province, Rwanda to study Microbial Dark Matter (Phase II) - Kivu_15m_20L... | ecosystem: Environmental > Aquatic > Freshwater > Lake...
CGCCCAGACAAGTACCGGAGATATATGAATTGCGGTTTTGTGGGGTCGGTGACCTTTTTGCCTTTGTTGAGGCGAAATTGAATTGTTGCCATGACTGAAAGTTTGTGCCCCAAAGGTACATTTACCCGACAATTTACCCGACATTTTTCTTTCTTACTTGTTCTTAGGTGGGCTTACTTGTTTTCTTAACGCTTGTCAATATGGGGTTTTGGTCATGTTTAGATTGTCTTGAATTGTGGTGAATCGGGTGCAATGGGGTCCGCTCGGGACCTCAAGCAAAAGGCAACCAATCGGGTGCCTTTTTTTGTTTCTTGTACGTGCATTTGAGGCTATCCTCTCACCACCAATCCAAACCTGCGGGCCTTGTTCGGGCTCATGCGTAAATCAAAAAACCCAACCTTTTGGACTGTGTTTTACTAAAGTTCTGTTTTGGACTCAGAGCTTTAATTGGTTTATGATTGTATTTCCCACCGCCTCAATAACCGGCACTGCTACCGAATTGCCAAACTGCTTATAGGCGGAAGCATCTGAGACGGGAATCACAAAATCATCGGGGAAACCCTGCAGACGGGCCCACTCGCGGGGAGTCATTTTCCTGATCCCTTCGCGGTTTACTTCGCCTTTGATTTTGGTCACAGGGGTGAAATTCTTCAGGCGGTGGTCTATTACCATGTTGCGCTCGCGGCCCATGCCGCCCACCACGATCGCATTGGTCTTGGCCGAGTCCGGAATGATTTCGAAGCCAAACCCATTGCCTTTTTTGGCGTGGCGCTCACGATGGGCGCGCAGTGTGCCCAGCAGTCCGGTGCTGACATAGTATTTGACCGAGACAGTCGTTTTTTCCTTCACATCGGCAAACACTTTTGTCGAATCAGTGGGTTCGGGATAGTCAAATGCGCGGATGGCCAAATCGTTGCGAAAGCCGACAATGAAAATCCGTTCGCGGTTTTGTGGGACGCCAAAGTTCTTGGCATTCAGAATGCGCGGTTCGGGGACGAAGTAGCCCAAATCTTCGCGCAGCACACGCAGGATGGTTTGAAGGGTGCGGCCTTTGTCGTGGTTAACCAGCCCTTTAACATTTTCCAGAAAAACGGCTTTGGGTCTGTGTCTACGGATGATTTCGGCCACGTCAAAAAACAAGGTGCCGCGCGTGTCTTCAAACCCGCCTCTGCGCCCTGCAATGCTGAATGCCTGGCAGGGAAAACCCGCGCACAAGATGTCGAACGCATCGGGAATGCACTGTTTGGTGCTTTCGAGGGTGATGTCTCCATGGGGTTGTTCGCCATAATTGGCTGCGTATGTCTGTTGGGCTTTTTTGTCCCACTCTGAGGTAAAAACACAGCCACCACCCAGCCGCTGCATAGCCATCCGAAACCCTCCGATGCCCGCAAATAAATCGATGAAGGTGAAACGCGGCAGAGCAGGGGAGGGAAAGGCAATAGCCCACTCCTCGGATGACTTGGATTTTTGCGTCCTTATATTGGCTGATTGGGGCATGTTTCTCCTTTGTGCAAAGAAGCATCAAGTACCTGATTATTCAGAAAAGATTCCGCTCCAATATTTTTGAAGATGGAATACTTACACAACCCGATTTGAAGAGGCATTGACAAATGAAAGCCAAAAAAATGCCCCCAATTTCTCGGGGGCATTTTTATCTAAAAAGGAATACTTTATCAGTTGATAGGCAGGCTGATTTGGCCTCCAGAGATGGTCATGGTTGCTGTGCCTCCTACTTGAACCAATGTGCCCGAGAAAGTGGCAATTATCCATCCACCTGTCAAGGGTACCGTGTTTTGGAAAGTGATACTCAGTGAGCCTCCCGCCTGTGCAGAGGAGAAAGTGGTTGGTGTACCTGAAATACTGACTTCATAAGTTGCCACACGCCCGGGGGCTGATGATGGAGAGAACTGAATGGTGTTGCCATTGCTGATGCCATTGGTGCCCAAATTGAAGGTAAACTCTCCGAGAGTTGCGTTTTCGGCAGACAAACTCATTGCTGTTCCCAAAACTATTGCTCCATTGGGGTCGCCATTGTAAAACGAACCGTTGATCAGGCACGTGAAAGAATTGGTTAGGCACGGAGGGCAGTTGCCACCGCAGTCGATGAACTCTTCAGTGCCATCTTGGATACCATTGGTGCAATCTCCCTCGCTTGCACATGGCGGGCAGCACAAGCCACCACAGTCAATCCCTATTTCGTCACCATCCATGATGCCATTGATACAATTGCCGCAAGCAGATGGACAGGGGTTGCAAAGCAGACCACCGCAGTCAATGCCGGTTTCGTCTTGGTTTAAAATGCCGTCAAAGCATGTGGGACATGCTGTGCAGGGGCCACCGCAGTCGATTCCTTCTTCCACCCAACCTTCTTCCGGACGGATATCTTGAATTCCGTTGTCACATGTGGGGGGGCACAATTTGCAAGGGCCACCACAGTCAATTGCTTCTTCATCGTTGTTCAAAATGCCGTCATAGCAGTTTGGCGGAATGCGGTTCTCCTCATTGAGGCAAGAGGTCATTGTAAGGCCACCGGCCAGCAATACCAGGACAAAAAGAACTTTCAAAGGGGTTTTCATCAGATGAATCATTAATTCGGTTTGAGGGTCAAATCAAGGCTCGAAGATAGATATATTCGCGCTTGCCGATAACATTTCGGCCCGGACCGCTTGTTGGCGGTTCCTTTTTATCCCCGAGAGCATGGCTGTTTTGACTAAAAATAATTGGAAAATCAAGGACACACCTTCTGAACAGCAGGTTGCACGATTGGCAGCGGACTTGCCCAAAGTGGACCGCAATATCGTCCGCCTGATGATCCAACGTGGCATATGCACAATCGAAGAAGCACGTGCTTTTTTTCGCCCCCAACTGACCGATCTCCACGATCCGTTTTTAATGAAAAACATGGACCGGGCCGTTAATCGGCTGTCTGATGCAGTATCGTCAGGTGAAAAAGTGCTGGTTTATGGCGACTATGACGTGGATGGTACCACAGCCGTGGCGAGTATGTATTTATTCCTGTCAAGTCTCTCACAGAACACTGCTTATTACTTGCCCGATCGCTACATCGAGGGTTATGGCATCAGTTTCCGTGGGATAGATTTTGCTGCCGAAAATGGGTTTTCGCTAATTATAGCTCTGGACTGCGGCATCAAGGCAGTGGAAAAAGTACAATATGCCAAGCAGAAAGGGATAGACTTTATCATTTGTGACCACCACACCCCGGGAGACACGCTGCCCGATGCCTATGCCTTGCTTGATCCCAAGCAACCCGGTTGTGATTATCCTTTCAAAGAGTTGTCGGGATGTGGCGTGGGTTTCAAGCTGATTCAAGCTTTTATCCTGCATCACAACATGGACATGCGCATGGCATGGTCGCTATTGGACTTGGTTGCCATCAGCATCGGGGCAGACATCGTGGACATGACGGGCGAAAACCGTATTCTGGCCCATTATGGACTCGAGTCTATCAATGCGGACCCGCGACCGGGCATCAAGGCTTTGTTGGAAACAGCATCAGCCAAACCAACGGTGAGCATTACCCAAGTGGTGTTCATTTTGGCCCCGCGCATCAATGCCGCAGGGCGCATCAGCCATGCAAAAGGCGCTGTTGAGTTGCTCCTTTCCCAATCCGAAGATGAGGCCAAAACGCTGAGCGAAGCAGTTGAATTGAATAACCGAGAGCGTAAGGAACTTGACAAGGAGAGCACCACAGAGGCCTTGGCAGAGATTGAAAATATGGGCTACGATCCCGGCAGACGAAGCACCGTGGTTTGTTCGGAACGTTGGCACAAAGGCGTGGTGGGGATTGTGGCATCGCGGCTGATTGAGCAGCACTATCGGCCTACCATCGTTTTGACAAAAAAAGACGGCATTCTGAGCGGTTCGGCTCGCAGCATCGAGGGATTCAATCTCTATGAAGCGATAGACGCATGCAGCGAGTGGTTGCTGCAATTCGGGGGGCACATGATGGCGGCAGGAATGAGCCTGAAGGCAGAAAACCTGGAGGCGTTCACCGAGGCTTTTGAGCGCGAATGCCGTCTGCGTTTGCCCGCTGAGCCTGTCCCTGCCATCAGCATTGACATGGAGGTAGAGGCGGATTTTGTCTCGGACAAGAATCTGCGCTTGTTGGAACAATTGGCGCCATTTGGCCCGGGAAACATGCACCCCGTATTCGTGACTCGCCAATTGACAGATGCCATTGGCACACGTCCGGTGGGGGGTGATATGAGCCACCTGAAACTGGAGCTGAAAGACGACCGCGGCATTCGACTGAGTGGCATCGGATTCGGGCTGGGCCCATGGGCCGAGACCATCAAAACCGGGGCGCGTGTAGATGTGGCCTACACGTTGGAATTCAATGAATTCAGGGGAAATGTAACCGTGCAATTAATGGTCAAAGACATCAAGCTCAGCGGGGAAGAATGACCGTGCCGAATTGGCGGTTGACTACTTTTTTTCGGTCTTGCAGCGATTTGTAGCGCGATTGCAAAGCATCAACTTCCTCATCCGGAGTGCCCTCTACTGTCATTTCGGCCAGCACTTCTTTTTGCTCCTCCTCAATGTGGATTTTCTGAATTCTGGTCATGATGTCTTCAACCAATCGCTTGGGCACCATGTTTTCGGTTTCGGTGAAAATGTTGTGCTTCGATTCCCACTTCGGGTCCAGTTCATGCAGTGAGTTGTCCACCCCGGCAACCAGTGCTGAAACCTCCGGATCGGGGTGATTGGCCAATTCACGGTCTTCGGGAAATCGCATGTTTGCCAGACAGACGCGGTAAAATTCGAGTACTTTTTTCACCTTCTCGTGACGCAGTTGAATTCCCATTGTCAGTAGTTGATATGAGAGCACCTCGGCCAATGCAAAGTCATTTTCTTGCACGTTACCCTCGCCATCCATGATTTCAACGGTTGTTTTGACTTTGCCGTAATTCACTATCAGGCGCAGCAGTTCTATTTCTTCGGGAAAATCAGGTTGAACGGTCGCGGCTATACTGTCATCGGGCGCAGATGGTTCGGGCAGGGGCTCTGTGGCCGGGCCCGCCATGGCCGGGCGATTGGCCTTGCTTCGTTCGATTATGATGCGATTGGCTTCAGCCGTGAGGATGGCTTCGTCCATGTCCAGCAGGCGAGCACATTGCTGCACATAAACTGCGCGCTGTATTTGGTTGGGCACCACACTGATGGTGCGCACTATATCGCGGATAAGGTCAGCCCGCTTGATAGGGTCGCCTTGGGCTTCGGCCAGCAGTAAATCGCTTTTGAACACGATAAAGTCCTTGGCATTTTCGGTCAAAAACCTTTGGAATTCCTCAGATCCTGTTTTGCGCGCATAGGAATCGGGGTCTTCGCCATCGGGAAACAGTACCGACTTGACATTCATGCCTTGGGCCAAAATCATCTCAATGCCCCTGAACGAGGCGCGGATACCCGCTGAGTCGCCATCATATAGCACGGTGATCGTGTTGGTGTAGCGCTTGATGACGCGGATTTGGTCTTCGGTGAGCGAGGTGCCTGCTGATGCTACGGCATTTTCCACACCTGCCTGATGCAAGGCCATCACGTCTGTATAGCCTTCGGCCAAATAGCAATTTTCAAGTTTGACAATAGCGTTTTTGGCCTGCGCCAGACCATAGAGTGTGCGGCTTTTGACGTAGAGTTCTGTTTCGGGCGAGTTTACATATTTGGGCGCTTTGGCATCGCTCCGCAAAATCCGCCCTCCAAAGGCAATCACTTTTCCCGACACATTGTGTATGGGAAAAATGACCCTACCGCGGAAAAAATCATAGAGGTTTCCATCACGTTCCTTGCTCAATCCTGCCTGCAACAGAAGCTCTTTTTGGTGTCCCGCTCGCAGCGCGGTTTGGGTGAATGTGTCCCATCCTTCGGGGCAATAGCCACACTGGAACCGCTCGATAATGTCATCGCGAAAGCCACGCTGGCGCAAATAGCCCAGCCCTACTGAACGGCCTTCGTCCGTGAGACGCATTTGATCCGTGAAAAATTTCCGCGCAAACTCATTGACCACCGACAGGGCTTCGCGCTGCGTGTGGTCTTCTTTTTCGCTTTTTTGCTCGGATTCTTCAATCTCGATGCCGTATTTGGCGGCCAGCCATCTGAGAGATTCGGGGTAGGTCATTTTCTCATGCTCCATCAGAAAATTGACCACATTGCCGCCTTTGCCCGAACTGAAATCTTTGAAAATCCCCTTCGCAGGCACAACAAAAAAGCTGGGTGTTTTTTCACTCGAAAAAGGACTCAAACCCTTGTATGCCGAACCCGACTTTTTGAGCACAACAAACTGGCCCACTACCTCTTCGATGAGGGCAGCCTGCATTATTTTGTCAATGGTAGCGGATGTAATCACGGGGCGTTAAATATACATGCAGCAACCATATGCATGGGTTGGGTAAAAATCAAAAACACGGTCAGGAAACGAACTTGTCGTCCAAATAGTGGATGCGCCAGGCCGAAAGGACATAGACCAGTGTAAATCCGCAAAACATGATATGGACAATCGTGAGTAAAATCAGACCGGTACTGCCGAGCCCGGGAATCAAATCAAAAGAAAAGAATCCGGCCATGCCCAAAAAGCCCATCAAAGTCATGGCCAATATCAGCATGCACCACACGGCCGCGATGCCTCCTGTGATGCGCGTCAGCAGCCGCACGGTCACCACCTGTTGTAAATCCGATTGCAAGAGGTTCCACTCATCAAGTGCCGCAGAGGGTTTGAATGAACGGGTGCCCAAATGTTTGCGGGATGTGAACACATAATGCAATACCGAAATACCGGACAGGGGCAAGACCAATTCCCGAGGCTGAAAAGAAGACAAGAAAAACCCCAATCCGCCATAACCTACCAGCAGCAGGCCATAAATTGAGGCTGCGGGCAGGCAGAATTGGCGCGCGAAGTTCTGTATGCTGTTCATTCGGATAAGTGGGTGATAGGCTCGTGTGAGGGCAAATGTAATTTTTTACCGTCCCCGCGAATTTTGCCTTCTTTGCGCCAAATTTAGCCCATGTCTGATTCCTCATCCTTTCGCGATCGCGTGTCCCACACAAAGCGCTTGCTCGAAGTGGCCGATGTCCGCGGTGCGCGCCTTTTGGACTTGGGCGTGCCCAGCCCGATGAGCCGTATTCTGCAAGAAGCCGGCTACAGCGTGACCAACACAGGTGGCGAAAATCTGGATGACGACCAAAGTGCGGTGACCCGAGAAGGCTATGATGCAGTGACGGCTTTCGAAATCTTCGAACACATGATGGCGCCTTACAATGTGCTCAAAGCAATCAAGGCGCCCAAGTTGGTGGCCACTATTCCGCTGAAATTGTGGTTCAAATCGGCCTATTGGAACCAAATAGATCCGTGGGATTGCCACTACCACGAGTTTGAGCCGCGCCAGTTTCTCCTCTTGCTGGATCGTGCGGGATGGAAAGTTGAAAGCGTAGTTTATTGGAAAGACAAAGCGCCCATCAATGGGATACGGCCTCTGCTGCGCAGATTTTGGCCGCGCTATATGGGCGTAGTTTGCACACGCAAATAGGCCGTCTACCTGCGGTTTTTTCGTCAGAAAACCCGAGGTTCAAGACGGTTGGCCCCTTCACTGAATTTCGTTTCTTTGAAACGGGTCCGGCACCTGTGGAATTATAGAAAAATGCAGTCAACTGAACGTTTGGAACTTGCTGCGCGCTTTGTCAATAGCACGGATAGCCATATTTTTCTCACAGGCAAAGCGGGAACCGGCAAGACCACGTTTCTGCGCGACATAGCAGCAAAAACACACAAGCGCCACCTGATAGTGGCACCCACGGGCATTGCTGCCCTCAACGCCAAAGGCGTCACCATCCACAGCCAGTTTTTACTGCCACCGGGCACTTTTTTGCCCGTGGACCAATTACCCGAAGACACCTATTCCGATAGTCACCTGCTTGCACGAAAATCGCTCGCCATGAAACACCCCCTCAATGCGCAGCGCATCAAAGTGCTTCGTGCATTGGATTTGCTCATCATTGATGAGGTGAGTATGCTGCGGGCCGATGTGCTTGACGCCATTGACTATCGCCTCCGACAAGCCAAGCGCAATTATCGTCAGCCTTTTGGTGGGGTACAGCTGTTGCTCATCGGTGATTTGTTCCAACTCCCTCCCATTGTGCGCGATACCGAGCGTATCCTGATGAGCCGCTATTATCCTTCGGCTCATTTTTTTGAATCCATGGCCCTCCGAGAAGCCGGTTTTGTCTTCATCGAGTTGGACAAAATCTTTCGCCAGCGCCACGATGCCTTCATCAGTTTGCTGAACAATTTGCGGAACAACACCGTCACCGAGGTCGATATTCAAACCCTCAACGCCCACTATCGCCCTGACCATGGCGCAGATGAAGACATTATCACCATCACCACGCACAACTATCAAGCGGACAACATCAACAAGGTGGCTTTAGACAAACTGACGGGACGGTCGGTCACCTTCGAGGCGAATGTTGAAGGTGATTTTCCCGAATCAATGTTTCCCCTCACCCCACGTTTGGAGCTTAAGCCGGGTGCCAGGGTAATGTTTGTGAAAAATGACCCTACTGAGTCCAAGCGCTATGTGAATGGAAATTTGGCCACGGTGATTGACATTGACAAGGAAGATGAAGACATCACCATTCGCATTGATGGCAAATCCGATACGCTTACAATCAATCGGGAGGAATGGGAAAACAAGCGCTACACCCTCAACGAAACCAGTCGTGACATGGACGAAGAAGTAATTGGCACGTTTTCGCAGTTTCCCATCAAATTGGCTTGGGCGGTCACCGTGCACAAGAGCCAGGGCTTGACTTTCGAAAAAGCCATCATAGACGTAGGCAGCGCGTTTGCTCCCGGCCAGGTGTATGTTGCGCTTTCGCGACTCACGTCATTGGATGGACTCATACTGCGCACACGCGTCCATTCGGGAGCTGTCAGTACAGACGGTGAAGTGGTGGCGTTTTCAAAGAAAACGGAACAACAGGGCTCTTTGGATGACCTGCTCACCCGCAAAGAATCAGTTTATCTCAACAATCTGTTGGCTTTTGCCTTCAGTTTTGAACGCATCGAGCGACAGATGCAGAGCACCTTGGAAAAACACACCCTTATCCAAGAATTTGAAGATGGCGAAATGCGAGATGCCCTTCAGTCCCTGCTCGGAAACATCCGTTCAGAGACTGAAAACACACGCAAGTTTGCCAATCAGCTGCAACACCTGCTGCATCAAAACGACCGCCCCACCCTGATGAGCCGCATCATGAAGGGCGCGGACTATTATGTGCTCAAAATCAAAGAATGGCTTTTTGATTTACTTCGCCACACTTACGATGTGCAGCAGTTTGCGCGCACCAAGGCCTATCAAGATGCCTTGGAGGAACTGGACGTGATGCTGATGAACAAATGGGAGGAGGTGGAAAAAGCCGCCTATCTGACCCAACAATTGCTGGATCGCAAAATGCCCGAAAAGGACAGCGCGCAAGCCGCAAAACGAAAAGAAATCCGCATGGGCCTTGTAACCGAAGCACACAGGGCAGCCGAAGCCAAACCTAAAAATGCCTCACTAAAAACAGGCCGCAAGCGCAAACCAAAAGCCGAAAAGGCCGCTCCCGGCAAGTCCAAACCAGCCAAGGGAGATACCTACCTGATGACCTTCGAATTGCTCAAAAGCGGCCTCACCATCTACCAAGCCGCTTTGGCCCGCGGATTGGCCGTCAGCACTATCGAGGGCCATGCCGAGCGCGGTATTCGAGAGGGGGTGTTGCAATTGGACAAACTGATGAACCCGGAAGACATAGCGACCATCACCGCAGCATTGGATGAAGAAAAAAAGATTAGCCACAGCAATTTCAAAGAGCGATTAGGGGGCAATTACTCCTACAGTCAAGTCAAAATGGTGATGGCGCACCGAGAACCGGCTGAGTGAGATTTTGAGGCATTTCGGGTATTTTTTCACACACTTGCATAATAGGCTCCGGAAAAAGACGTTTGCTTCCGGCCATATGGGCAACCTAATCAATGACCTTCAAGGTCTGGCCGGGCCGGTCCAGAACCCGGATGGTTTCTACCATGGACAAATGCAAATGAACTTTTTAGTGGTTGACAATGCTCCTTTGATTAATTGGCATCTTGGCCCGGACCAAAATATTCAAGCGGGTCAACGTGACTTGTATTCAGTTTTGCTGCACGAAGCAGGGCATCTTTTGGGCATTGTGTCTCGCTTTCAAGCAAATGGGACGGCAATGAACGGCCCGGTGTTCAACTACTATTCAAGGCACGACAGCTTCATCCACACGGCTGACGGCCTCAACGCATTGCTCACTCCTGCACATGGGAATCTACCGATGTACGCACAAATTCCGGTCAACGGTATTGGCAATTTGTTGCAATGGGATGCCATTTGTAACGATCAAACGATACCAACACCCACCTACTGCAACACGGCCGTGTGCTTTATGGGCTTGGGTCCTTGGACAGGGGTTAATTTACCTACTCACAATCCCGGATGCCACAGTGTTAACAGTCTGAGCCACTATGCCGATCAGTGTGCTCCACGGAACTCTAATCCGGCCGGGCAGCATTTTGTCATGGCTGCTACTTCTCCACCGGCTCCTGTAGGCAACCCAACCCTGGCAATTCAAAGATTTTTCAGAGCGGAGGAACAACAAGCACTGTGTGAACTGGGTTATGCAACCGGAACGGCCTTTGGCGAAACCCTCTGGAGCAACATTGCCACATACACAGCGTGCGCCCAACCGGAAATAGGCGGTGTCCATGATGGTGTCAATCCCCTTACATGGCAATACACCTTGACCACCGCTCCGGGACAAGCCATTGACCTTTCAGGCATTTTGGCTAACGACCATCCCGGCAATGCCATAAATGTGGCCGGATTGGAGGTCATTATTGGCAACGGGACACAAAGCAATCCCGGTGGATTTTATCCCGGACCAATTGCGGCCGGCACCATCCATTGACATTCAGCATGACAAACAAATCATTGCCTTCCGAAATCGCCTCATTCACGCATATGACAGTTTGGACAATTCCATTGTGTGGGTAATCATCCGAAAGCACATCAGACCTTTGAAGTCGGAAGTGGAGATAATGCTTGTCGGTTGATAATCGACACCTGAGCTTCCGGAAAATCTACCCGCCTAAATTCCGTTTGAAGTTAGCATGCAGTCCTGAACCGGTTTGTAATACTTCCATCCTCTCTCTCCTCTCCCTTTTTTCGTCCGGTGCTAAAACACCTAATTTCGCCACCCCTATGGCAGAAAACCTCATCATAGACCCATCGCTGCCCAAAAGCCAACAATTGGAGTCGCTTTTGGCGCAAATCAAAGCCCTCACTGCCGGTGAACCCGATGCCACCGCCAACACAGCCAACACCATGGCTGCACTGTGCCAAGCACGGGGCTATTTCTGGGTGGGTTGCTATATGGCCGCAGGCAACCAACTGGTGCTCGGGCCGTTTCAAGGGCCCGTGGCATGCACACGCATTGCCCACGGACGCGGGGTTTGCGGGTCGGCATGGGCCCAAAACCGCACCCTGGTGGTGCCCGATGTGGAGGCATTTCCGGGCCACATCGCATGCAGCTCCGAGAGCAAATCCGAAGTGGTGGTGCCGCTGCGCACCACAGCCGGCACCGTGATAGGCGTGCTGGACGTGGACAGCGACCGGCCTGATGATTTTGACCCTGAGGAAGTGGCTTTTTTGGAAAAAACAGCCGAGATAATCGCGGGGTTTTACGCCTGAAACATGAGGAACAGCGCGCTATGGATGGTGATGTGTGCGGTGGGCTTGCTGTTGGCGGGCTGCGCCCAAATGGCCAATCCCACAGGCGGGGCCAAAGACACTAACCCGCCTGCATTGTTGCGCGCTTCCCCGGCCGACCAATCGCTGCTGTTCAGCGCCATGGTGATTCGGTTTGACTTTGATGAATACCTCACCCTGAACGACATCCAAAACGAGCTCATCATTTCGCCACCGCTGCGCACCAAGCCCGAGGTGCTGCTCAAGAAAAAATCTGTGCTGGTGAAACTCAAAGAACCCCTGCGCGACAGCACCACCTACACATTCAACTTTGGCCAAGCCATTGGCGACCTCAATGAGAACAACCGCATCCCCAACTTTGCCTATGTGGTGAGCACCGGCCGCGTAATTGACTCGCTGGCTGTGTTTGGCACCGTGCGCGATGCCTTCAGCGGGCTGCCTGCCGAGGGCGTCAAGGTGATGCTCTATGACACAGACGCAGACTCGCTGCCACTGACCACGCTGCCCTATTATTTCGGCCGCACAGACAAAGTAGGCGCCTTCAGCATCCACAACATGCGCAGCGGCAGCTACAAAGTGTTTGCCCTCAAAGAAGACCTCACAGACTATCTCTTCAACAGTCCCGAGGAGAGCATCGGATTCAGCCCCATGGCCGCGGTGCCCACCACGGTACAAGACTCGGCCGCGGTGCCGCTGCGCCTGCTGCTGTTCAACGAGGGAAAGACCAAACCCTATGTCAAAGACACCCGCAGCGACAGCACCGGCCGCATGGCCATCGCCATGAGTGCGGGCAAAGCCACTGATTATCGCGTGGTGGCCATGGGCAATTTTGCCTTGCAAGCCGAATACACCGACTCCATCCACGTGTGGGCCGATGTGCCTATGGGCAAAGGCACCTACAAAGCCGTGGTGATGCGCGACACCGTCTCTATAGACACCCTCACCCTGCGCCTGAGCCAAAAACCCAAATCCATCAAAACTGAAGGCGCCAAAAGCGGCAAAAACACAGGCCAAGACAGCCTGATTGTCCGCTGCGACCGCCCCGTGAAATCAGTGGATGCCACGCGCATCCTGCTGCTGATGGACAAGGACACCCTGCCTGCGGGCACCGCGCTATCGGCCCAACGCCCGCGCGAAATCAAACTCACGGCACCGCTCACCCCGGGCAAGAGCTACAAAGCCATCTTTCTGCCCGGAGCCATCAGTACCCAAGCCGATGGTCAAAACACGGACACCCTGCGCGTCAACATCAGCATCCATCCGCCCGATTTTTATGGAAAAATCAGCTTCGGCCTGGCTGTGGAAGATGCCGAAAACCTAAAAGGAAAAGCCATTCTGCGCATCGAAGACAGCACCGGAGACACAGTGTTTGAATCCCCGAGCGGCCCCGTCCAAACTTTTGACCTGCCCAAAGTGGCCCCCGGGCGCTACACCGTGCTGCTGATAGAAGACGCCAACCAAAACGGCCGCTGGGACACGGGCGATTATGCCCTTGGTCTGCAACCCGAACGCGTGTTTCGCCTTTCCGAAACTATCGAAGTGCGCTCGGATTGGGAGCAGTCTTTGCGTTGGGAGTTGCGCGTGGGGCAGTGACTTTGTAGAAAAAAGCGGTCGTAACCCCGCGCCATTTCTTGGCCCTCAGAAAAGCCTACACGCCCACCACCACCACAAACTCGCCTTTTGGTTCGGTGCGCGCAAAATGCGCCACCAACTCGGGGGCGGTACCGCGCAGGATTTCTTCGAATTTCTTACTGATTTCGCGCACCACCGCCACAGGTCGCTCGGGCCCGAAGTGCAGGCCTATCTCTTCCAGCAGCCTCACCACCCGATAGGGCGACTCATAAAACACCACCGTCACGCCCAGCGCGGCCAGCTCGGTCATGCGCTTCTGACGGCCTTTCTTGGGCGGCAAAAATCCCTCGAACATAAAGCGGTCGCAGGGCAAACCCGACACCACCAACGCGGGAATCAGCGCTGTGGGACCCGGCAGACACTCCACCGCAATGCCTTTGCGCAGGCACTCTCTGACCAGCAAAAACCCCGGATCCGAAATGCCGGGTGTGCCCGCATCGCTCACCAAAGCCACCGATTGGCCCGCGGCTATGCGCTCGGCCACGCGCTCCACTGTCTTGTGCTCGTTGTGCAGGTGATGGCTTTGCAGCGGGCGGTCTATGCCAAAATGTTTGAGCAAAAAGGACGAAGTGCGCGTGTCTTCGGCCAAAATCAAATCCACACCCTTGAGCGTTTCGATGGCGCGGAGGGTCATATCGCCCAGATTGCCCACCGGGGAGGGAACGATGTAGAGCTTGCTCATAGATATCTGCGCTCCACTAGGGTGTGCAAATCCAAAAACACCTTGGACTCCACGTCCCAGCCACGCGCGCTGAGCAGTTCGTGCTCCAGCACCGTCATGGCTGTTTTGCCATCGGTCGCTGTGTCCAGTTTGAATATAGCCGCCTCAAAAGCCGCAGCGTCTCCGCTGAACAGCTCATTGATAAACTGAAACTTCAAATTGAGCGAAATCGCTTTTTTGATATCGGGCAGTGGCGTGAGAGCCAGTTTGTCGGCCAGCGAGCGCTTGGGCAGTCCGGTGGACAGCTTGTCGTTGATGGAAGAAGGAGAAGTCGGGGCCGCTTTGCTTTGGGGCTCAGGGATTTTGACCGGAGCCGGAGATATTTCATTTTGAGGTTCGGGCGTAACGGAAAGAGCAATTTCAGGTTCGGTCGAAAACTCGGGTTCCTCCGGGAATTCCGGTTCCGGAACTGTTTCAGGCTTTTCCGTGATTTCGGGTTCCGCAGTAGGCTCCGGTTCGGTTTCTGAAGTGGACTCCATCTCCTTTATCACATCCAGCAGATTGATTTGTTTGGCTACCGGCATCGAATCGGGCGTGGATTCCACATCGTCTACCACATTTGTCATACTGCTGTGCATGTGTGCTCGCGCATGATGGGAATCCGGGGCGGGAGGTGCAATCACCGGTGCGGGTTTTTGGGCCTCATGCCGCGCCACCACCGCTTTTTCATAGAGCGCGGCCGCCATTTTCACCAATTGGTCTGCATCCTCCGGTGCTAAGTCTGCGCCTTCTCCTTGGCGAAGGGCTTGCAACAGCTTTTCTGCTATTTCGCTTGCGCTCAGTGAATCGAATGAATGCATGTGGACCTCTTTGCTTTTTTGGAAAACGATGCGAAAGTAATAAAGCCCGGTCGGGCCGCAGCCCCGGTCAGAGGTCAGGGCCGCGGATTGACCCCCGTCATGGCGCGAGCGGCCCCGTGTGCCACCTTTGCCCACACCAAACACACACCCATCATGGCCAAAGAAATCCTCATCATAGGCAGCGGATGCGCGCGCTGCCAAGACACATTTGAATTTGTAAAATCAGTGGTGGAAAACGAAGCCAATGACGTGCGCGTCAACCATCAATTTGGTCCCGAAGAAAAAACCAAGCACAAACTGGAGGCCACCCCGGGCATTTTTGTGGACGGAAAGCTGAAAATGCAAGGCCGCGTCCCTACGGTGGAAGAAATCCGCGCGTTGATGGGGTGAGGTTCTTCTCAGATAATCCCCTCACGCACCTTACGCGGCAGCGAAGAAAGCACCAGCGTATAACTCTCATCGGACAGGCTGAGGAGCATGGCATCGGGCACATCTGAATACAAGGCAATTGAGTTCCAGTGTTTTTTGCTCATGTGATATCCGGGGGTGATGCCCGCGTGGCGCTCACGCAGGTCGATGGCGCGCTCACGGTCGCACTTGAGATTGACAAATTCAAACGTATTGACATCTGTCAGGGCGAAGATTTTGCCCCCCACTTTGAAAACCAACACTTCTTGGTCGAAGGGAAAATCCTCGGTGGTGCCGGGCATGCTGAGGCAATAGGCTCTGTAATCAGTGAGGTTCATGGGTAAGGGAGCGTGCGATGGCGTGTGTTTTTCCAAGCGCCTTTGCCAAAGCGCACCCCGGCCGCCAGGGTGTATTCGGCAAAGCCAAAATTATGGGAGCCGAAGGTGCCATTGTCCGAATAGAGGACTAAGTCGCGCATGGTCATATAGCCTGCGCGGATTTGGGCCATCACAAAAACTTTGTTTTTCCAAAACACGCTGAAGGCCGATTTGGCATTCATGCAATAGCCCCCGAGGTGATATTCATTGACACTGTTTCGGCCAAAGATTTTGGCATCGGTGCGCGGAATGACAAATATGCCGCCCGCGCCCATCATCCACTCGGCATGGATTTTTTCCTCATAAAACCGCACCAACGGCAAGTGGTGCTCTAAATCGATGGAAAACAAATTGAGCCCATCGGTATGTTCGAATTTGACAAAATCCTCGGTCATCTGCATGGGAGTCCTCAGATAGGTGCCTGCGTATTGTTCCGAAGCTTCTTGACTGATAACCCCGGACACAAGCATGTCTTGATCGCGGTCCAGTAAGTATTTCATGTGGTCCTCGCCTATGGAAATAGCCCACCGATTGGTGAGGAAATAACCAAACCTGGCGTTGAACTGCGGAATAGAAAAATTCTTGAAGCTCACATAGTCCTTGTTGATGGGCGATGGCCGATCGTGGGCGGTGACGTCATACATAGTAAAATCATAGTCGGGCCCATAGAAATGGACATCGCTGGTGGTGTAGTTGGAGCGGTTGTAGCCCCAATAGAAATAGCCTTTTCCTCTGTTTTGCACTTCGGGCAGCCATTGCATTTGGGCTGTGAGGGTATGGGACAGGGTTATCAGTAGGAAAAGTAACAGCCCGGTGAATTTGGATTTCATTATCAAGAAAAAAATCAACGGATGGTACTTCCGGGTGTAATGTGATCTTCATCGGGCGAGACAAAGCTGAGACGGCCATCGGGCCCTTCGGCCATCAGGATCATACCTTGGCTTTCAACTCCACGGATATTGCGCGGAGCGAGGTTGACAATAATGGCCACACGCTTGCCGATGATGGCCTCGGGGGCATAGTACTCGGCAATGCCGCTCACGACAGTGCGTTTGTCAATACCGGTGTCCACCGTCAGAACCAAAAGCTTGTTGGCTTTGGGCATTTTTTCGGCCGCTGTCACAGTGCCAATGCGCAGGTCGGCTTTCTGAAATTCTTCGAACGTGATGTTCTCTTTGGCCGGAGCAGCGGCTTGGTTCATAGCTTTGGCTCGGTTGAGTTTTTCGATTTGGATTTTCACCGTTTCCTCTTCAACCTTGGTGAAAAGGATGGGCAGCATGCCGATGGTGGTGCCCGGGGTGAGGAGCAAACGCGCTCCATCTGTCCATTTGACTGCCGAAAGGCCCAATGCGGCTTTGATTTTTTGGGTGGTAAAAGGCAAAAACGGTTCAAGCACCAGCGCACAAGCCGCAGTGAGTTGGACAGTGTGATGCATGATGGTGCGCACGCGGTCGGGGTCGGTCTTTTGGAGTTTCCAAGGCTCGGTGTCTGTGAGGTATTTGTTGCCCAATCGCACCAGCCCCATGGCTTCGTGCAAGGCCTCTCTAAATCTGTATGTCTCTATGTGGCGTCCCACGCGGGCAGCGCACGATTGGATGGCGTCGGCCACATCATCGTCCACGTCTTCGGAACGGCCGGGAGCAGGCACCTCCCCATCGTAATATTTGTGTGTAAGCACAAAAGCGCGGTTGACAAAATTGCCCAGGACATCGGCCAGCTCATTATTGACGCGGTCTTTGTATTCCTGCCAGGTGAACTCGCTGTCTTTCTGTTCGGGCATCAGTCCGCAAAGCACATAGCGCAGCTCATCTTGCTTTCCGGGGAACTCTTCCAAATACTCGTTGAGCCAAACGGCCCAATTTCGCGAGGTGCTGATTTTGTCCCCTTCGAGGTTCATAAACTCGTTGGCGGGCACGTTGTCAGGCAAGATGAAATCGCCATGGGCGCGCAGCAGAATGGGGAAAATGATGCAGTGGAAAACGATGTTGTCTTTGCCGATGAAATGCACCAAACGGCTGTCGGGGCTTTGCCAGTAGTCGCGCCAGTTTTTGCCCTGTTGCTCGGCCCAAACTTTGGTGGCTGTGATGTATCCGATAGGTGCATCCAACCAAACATACAGGACTTTTCCTTCAGATCCCTGCACCGGGACGGGCACGCCCCAATCCAAGTCACGGGTCATGGCGCGCGATTGCAAGCCACCGTCTATCCAGCTTTTGCACTGGCCTGTGACATGGGCTTTCCAAGATTTTGGATCATGGTGCGGTCTGCCGTCCAGCTGGCCTTTTTCTATGTATTCTCTCAGCCAGATTTCGTCATTGGCCATGGGCAGATACCAGTGAGAAGTTTCTTTCAGCACGGGTGTGCTGCCGCTGATGGTGCTTTTTGGATTGATCAAATCCGAAGGGCTCAGCGTGCTGCCACACTTTTCGCACTGGTCGCCATAGGCCTTTTCATAGCTGCACTTGGGGCAGGTGCCCATGATGTAGCGGTCGGCCAAAAATTGGTTTTGCTCTTGGTCAAAATATTGTTGGGCGCTTTTCACTTCGAAAGCTCCCTTCTCATTGAGGACCTTGAAAAAATCCTGTGCCGTTTGGTGGTGTTCCGGGGCGCTGGTTCTATGGTAGATGTCGAACGAAATGCCGAAGTCAGCAAATGACTTTTCAATGATGGCGTGGTAGCGGTCCACGATTTCTTTGGGCGAAACGCCTTCCTTTCGAGCGCGCATGGTGATGGCCGCTCCATGCTCGTCCGAGCCGCAAATCCAAGCAACATCCTCTCCTTTGAGGCGCAAATAGCGCACATAAATATCGGCAGGCAAATAGGCCCCTGCCACGTGCCCGATATGGAGCGGTCCGTTGGCATATGGCAATGCCGATGTGATCAAATGTCTTTTGAATGTAGGTGTCATAGCGCGGGCCGAAGTTACCCCGGTGCCGCAAATTTGAAAGCCTGACTTTTGCCTGTTTGCAGGCGTCAGCCAATTGCTTTTTCTTCGTCCCGCGGGCAGCATAGGTGCCGCCTCAAGCCCAAAATATGACCTCATCTTCCGCTCTTCCGCCCTTTCTGTTGCCCGGTGATGCCATTGGCCTATTGGCACCTTCACGTTGGGCCGATGAAGCCACGGTGCTCCGGGCTGAGGCTGTCATTGGGTCCCACGGTTTTGAGCCGGTGCGGGGAAATTGCCTCACCACCCGCCATTTTCAGTTCAGCGGAACGGACGAGGCGCGCGCTGCGGATTTTCAGCAGATGCTGGACAATCCGCGCATCAAAGCCATTATGGCCTTGCGCGGAGGCTATGGACTCATCCGCATCATTGACCGATTGGATTTTTCGGCTTTCGCTCACCGGCCCAAATGGCTTTGCGGTTTCAGCGATTTCACCATCGCCCATGCCCGGGCCAATACGGGGCTGCACACCGCTTCACTGCACTGCTCCATGCCGGGGGCTTTTGACACCAACGCGCCCGTTTCCATCAGCGAGATTTTCGAAGCCCTGTCGGGCAAAATTACCACACGCACCTATTCCGTCTCTGCTGTTCGCCCCGGCCGATGCGAAGGCTTGTTGCTCGGGGGCAATTTGTCCATCCTTCAAAGCCTCTTGGGCAGTCCGGATGAGCTGCCCAATGGGCCTTTCATCCTCTTCATCGAGGATGTGGGCGAGTATCTCTACCACATCGAGCGCCTGCTGTTTTCGCTGCGCAGAGCGGGCAAAATGCATCACATCCGCGGGCTGATTGCGGGCGGATTCACTGATATGAGGGACAACACAATGGCATTTGGCCAAAGCACTGACAATCCCTTTGGCAAATCACCCGAACAAATCATCACCGAACTGACCGCGGGGTTTGATTTTCCGCTGTGCCTCGATTTTCCTGCAGGACACACAGCCGACAACAGGCCTTTGTTCTTGGGCAGAAAAGCAGTCATGGACCTGACTCCTGGCACCCTCACGCTGACATATCTCTGAGAAAAACCGGGCATTGAAAACTATTTGGCCACCCCGTCCAGCCAAGCGGCCAGTCGCTCCAGGACGCGCTCAGAAAAAGTCTCTTCCAGCTGCGCGTACTCGTCAATGTTTCCGGTGGCGGTGGATTGAAACAAATGGTTGAGCCCTTGAAAAGCCTCGATGGTGACATCAAAATTGCCTCCGTCATTGGCAGCATTGGCAATGCCACATAGATTTTCTTCGGGCGTCACTTGCAAATCCAGTGAGCCATTGACCGCCAGAATCGGGCATTTGACCCGCGCCCAATCCACCGAAGGATCATAAGCCATGAAAAACAAAAACCACGCATCGGCTATGGTCTGAATGCTGCGCTCCACAAGGGATGCATCCATTTCGGGATGCTCTTTTTTGAAATAAGCCCGCAACACATCCGGCACTTTGACGGGGTCTTTTTCACTCAGAGCTACGCTGAAAATCTTTTGGTTTTGCTCAGCAGTCTGACGCGCAGTGGCCGGTGGCACTCCCGCCACAATCGATATCAACTCAGTCTGAATGCGGAGTACTTCTTTGCCCACCAATGCAGTGCCTGCCAGCGACACCACAAACCGCACATCCGCATTGCGCGCGGCCACCATGGCGGCAATCATACCTCCTTCGCTGTGGCCCATCAGCCCGATTTTGTCGGGACGAATGGCCTTGTGCTTTTGCAAAAAACGAACGGCAGCCTCGGCATCATGGGAAAAATCCAAGGACGTGGCCCCTTTGAAAGTGCCGGTGGATTGGGCCACTCCGCGGTCGTCATAGCGCAAAACGGCAATGCCTCTGCGCGTCAGATAATCGGCTATGACCCAAAAAGGTTTGTGCTCAGCAATAGTCTCATCGCGGTCCTGCGGCCCCGAACCTGAAATCAGCACCACAACACCTGAGGGCTTGCCCGTTGACGGATAGGTCAAAGTGCCCGCCAAATAGTGTTCACCGTTGGGGATTTGGACTTCTTCTATTTGATAGGGAAAAGGCGACCGGGGCATTTGGGGGCGGTTGTATTGCTTTTTGGCAATGGGTTCGCGTTGCATGGTCAGCGGATAGGCTTCTCCCCCTTGGCGAATAGCGCCTTCCAGCACGTTGCGCCCCGAATCAAACTTCCCGGAGAAGGACCATTGCAGCGCATCGAGTTCCATCTCCACCAGGCTTTGCTCTATCACAACCTTCGAAAAGGTTCGTTTGGCATTGCTTTGGTCAGGGCTTTCCAATATGCCGGTCAACATGCCGGACGATTCTTCCAAGAAAAAATTGACCATTAGCGCTCCACCCCCAAATTCAACCATACCGTACCAATGTCCCAAAGCGGATGGTTGGCCTTGGCAAGCCCATATTGCCATGCAGATTATCAGGGAAAAGAATGTCGATTTCATGCTTCAAATGTACCGGGCCAAATGGCGAATCGGGAAAGCCGTTCATGAATTGGCCCAAACAAAAAACCCGAACCAACGGTCCGGGTTTCTATGATAAATTGAGATTTTAATCTCAGTACAACTTTTCACTGACGAGGTTGTTGTTCTCGTCCCACATTTTCCAGACATCAATTTTCTTGTTCATGCTATACACCATGTGATAGCGCTTGTTGCCCTGCTCGTCCCACACTGTCCAGACGCCATCCTTGGCACCGCTGGCATAGAAGGCCTCACCGATTTTCACACCGCTTTCTGCAAATTGGCTCCATACACCGTGCTTAGCTCCGGCTGCGTAATTGCCGGTTTCTTCCAATTTGCCTGTGGCAGAATAGAATTTGGCCGTGCCATCAAATTGACCTTTCACTATGGTGTATTCAGCTTTGACAGAATTGTCTGCGTTGTAAGAAGTGTAAACCCCTGAGTAAAGCTTACCACTCTCATCATAGTATTTGCCTTCCACCTCACGGAGGTTTTGAGCCATTGAAATTGAAGTTAAAAACAAGGAAATCAGAACAATTACCGGCTTTTTCATTGTCTTTCGTATTTAATAACAACACAAAAGTAGAAAAGGCTTAACAATTTGGTAATACAGCTAACGTTAAGTTGTGCAATTCAGATTCTATCGCTCTGATATAGAGCGACATGTCCAATGTTAACATTTTCGTAATGCACGCTCAACGCTCACTGAGCGATATCAGAGCCGGTCTGTCGAGGCCATCCGAAGAAATTCGGATGATAGCCGACTCAAAGGAAACCAGCGTGACCACCAATTCGAAATTTTCGGGGCGGTCTACTAACTGTCCCAAGTCAATGGAAAAACTGCCATCGGCCTCAGAATAGGTCACAGTTTCTGAACCCTTAATCAAGATGCGCGCACCTGTCAATTCCTCGCCTGTGGCTGAATTGAGCACTTTTCCGGTCAAAATCCCCGCGGCCGGTTTGACGTCAGAGCCAAAAGCACAGAAGTTGGCAACCAAAATGGCGGCTATCAGAAAAAACAGCGATTGTAATTGGTTGTTCTTCACATAACAAATAACTCTCCGTACAGTTACTTCGGCATGAGACAGATGTTATGAAAATGCTACAATTGAGATTCAAAATGCAGCCAATGTTACAAATGAGTTAACAACGATTTCAGCTTGGAAGCGCTGTTCAGTGGTATGTCCCGTGGAATCATTTTGTGTGAGCAAAAGACCCTTCAATTCACATCGAAACTCCCAAGCTCTCTTCAAATTCTTGATACATGCAGAGGAATTGAGCGCATTTGCGCGTCCCTTTGGGGATCAGGGCTTAGTCAATGTCCCTGTGCGTTCTTCATTGCTCACGTTGAGCGAACGGTCGGCCATTCTAAATCTGAATTCGAACTCCTTGAATGGAGAGAACGGATCATAGTAAAAGGGCATTTTCAATTCTATTTCTCCATCCAATTGGGGGTTTTGACCAGTAGGGGTCACACGAGGAACTCGGTAATAAAAAGCCAATTCAGGGTCGAGAGGTATCAAAACCCACTCGTTGTTTTGATACTCATAATAGTCGCACCAGAGATTGTGGTAGAAAAAACTCTCTTCGTCAAAAGGGGGAAGTGTGTCTCCTGCATCCAATCCCACATCCCCATCTCCGTCAGTGAATGAAAAAACCAAAACACCACCTTCTTCATTCGTTCTGAACTCTTTGAACTTGATGATGGGTTCGTTTGGGAAATTCTCTTTTTCACCGCATTCCAAAAGGGCGGCACAAACAAACAAACAGAATAAAACTACTCGAGAAAACATGTTGCTAAGATAACCTCTTGTCTCGGGCCATATTTGACCCCAAAATGAATCCTTCATATCATCAGCTTATTTTTTCTGCAATCGAAGTCTCCGAGCAATTCAACGAGATATGCTTGGAGTTATTCCGTTTTCAGTTAAAAAACAACTCTATTTACACAGATTGGGTGAAGAATTTGGGTAGACCCAAGCCGAAGAATTACACGGAAATCCCGTTTTTACCTATTTCTCTGTTTAAAAAATACCGTGTAATAGCCACACAATCACCGCCCGAAGTCACATTTGCCAGCAGCACGACAACAGGTGGAACGCCCGGTTTGCATCATGTGGCCGATACCGGACTGTACAGGAGATCTTTCACTGATGGATTCAGACAGATGATTGGCCATCCCGAAGACCTCATCATAATGGGCTTACTGCCGGGGTATCTGGAAAGGAATAATTCCTCTTTGGTTTATATGGTGAGGGAGCTTATGGCACTCACCGGTGACAGTCGATCCGGCTTTTATTCCCACCCCATGGATATCATCACTCCACTCCGGAAAGCCGAGGAATCGGGTAAAAAAGTCATTCTCATCGGGGTCAGTTTTGCACTGATGGAGTTGGCCGAAACAGCATCTTTCAGTCTGCGCAATACACGCATCATAGAAACGGGAGGTATGAAGGGCAATAGAAGAGAACTCACACGAAAAGAGCTTCACAGTTTGTTGTGCAGTGGCTTTGGAGTAGACGGGATTCTATCTGAATATGGTATGACCGAGCTGTTGAGCCAAGCTTATTCCACGACCCAAGGTCTGTTTCGATGTCCTGATTGGATGCGGGTTATGATCCGACAAACTTCTGACCCCCTTTCATTTGAACCCAATGGAAAAACGGGTGGAATCAATGTTATCGACTTGGCCAATGTCTATTCTTGTCCATTCATCGCCACCGATGACCTCGGCAGACTGCATGACAATGGCAGTTTCGAGGTATTGGGCAGGTTTGACCAATCCGAAGTGCGTGGGTGCAATTTGATGGCGAGCTGATTTTTTTTTAAAGCTGTGCAACCCTTATTTCATCTTAAGGGTTTTTCATTCAGCGGGCCGATGTCAAACTACAATCTCAATGGTTCGTCACATGATTTCCTGAATAAAAGAGAGTGAAGACCAAACGTGGTTGCACTCTCTTTTTTTATTCTGCCACAATGAGATAGTAATTCTTTTTGCCTTTTTGGAGCAAGCAGTATTTCCCTGCTATCAAGTCAGATTTGTTGAGGGTCTTATCCTCATTGATTCGGTTTTTGTTCACGCTAATGCTGTTCTCCGCCAGCGCTCTTTTTGCCTCACCGTTCGATTTCAAAAATCCTGTCCTCCCGCTCAAGGCCTCAATGGCTGAAAACCCCTTTTCGAAGTCTTGCATTGACAATTTCGATTGTTGGACACCTTCGAATATCTCTGCAAACTCATCAGCCGTCAATTCTCTCAAATCGTTTTCGGTGCTTTGGCCAAACAATACGTTAGTTGCACGAATGGCCGACTGCAATTCCTTTTCGCCATGCACCCATCGAGTAACCTCTTTTGCAATTTCGTGCTGCAAAATGCGCAAATGTGGTGCTGCCATGTGCTCAGCCTCCAAGGTTTCTATCCGCTGTTTGTCCAACAAAGTAAATATTCGAATCAGTTTGGGAGCGTCTTCATCGGAGTTGTTCAGCCAATACTGATAAAACTTGTATGGAGATGTTTTGGCCTTGTCCAACCAAACATTTCCCCCCTCGCTTTTGCCAAACTTGCTGCCATCTGCTTTCTTGAGCAATGGAGCCGTCAATGCAAAAGCTTCTCCACCCGTCATTCTTCTAATAAGCTCTGTGCCGGTCGTGATATTTCCCCACTGGTCCGATCCGCCCATTTGCAACTTGCATCTCTTGGCTTTAAAAAGATGCACAAAGTCATATCCCTGAATCAGTTGGTATGAAAATTCCGTGAAAGACATCCCCGTTTCCAATCGACTCTGTACCGAGTCCTTGGCCATCATATAATTGACGGTGATGTGCTTGCCTACGTCCCTGATGAAGTCAAGAAAACCGAACTCCTTAAACCAGTCGAAATTGTTGACCAACTCGGCACGTCCCGGACCGGCTGAAAAGTCAAGAAAGCGCTCCAACTGTGCCTTCTGGCAAGCCAAATTGTGATTCAATTTGTCCAAATCCAGCAATTGTCTCTCAGCCGTTTTTCCCGAAGGATCACCCACCATTCCGGTTGCTCCACCTACCAATGCGATAGGCTTGTGGCCGCATCGCTGCAAATGAACCAATAACATCACAGGCACCAGATTTCCAATATGCAAAGAATCTGCAGTCGGGTCAAAGCCTACATAACCGGAGGTGATTTCTTTGGTCAATTGCTCCTCCAAACCCGGAGTGAGGTCTTGCAGCATACCCCTCCATTTCAACTCTTCGATAAAATTCATGAAATCAACCGTTTAAAAAACTTCAATCAACTTTTCGAGGGCAATGCCTCTTGAACCTTTCAACAAAATCAAACTGTTGCGGACAGGGTTCGCTGTGAAAAACGCCTTAATGGCCTCTACGTTGTCAAAGGACGTGAATTTCTCCGAACCGGTTATGCTATACTCCGGTCCCACGGTGTAGCCGTGAAGACTCAGCCCTTCTGCCATTTTCAAGATTCCCAAATGCTCCTCTCGGGCATACTCGCCCATTTCCAACATATCCCCTATGACAAAAAGTTTCTCGCCTCGCGTTTGGGCTGCCAAATTCCTCAATGCCACCTCGGTGCTCGAGGGATTGGCGTTGTAACAATCAGAGATAATCGTGTTTCCGAGTGAAGTTAGAATAACCTGAGATCTGTTATTGTTGGGTTGATATTGTTCAATGGCAGCCAACGCCTTGTCCTTGTCAGACCCAAAGTGTGCACAAACGGCCAAGGCCGCTGCTATATTGGTAATGTTGTAATCACCTGTCAGGTGGGTTGTAATGGTTCTCTTTTCACCTTCCCGGCCCACCTCAAACACCAAATAAGGCGCAGACCCGACTACGTGAAGCCTTCGATTCTCTTCGTTGTAAAAAATCCGGTTTAAGCAGTCATTCGTTATGGACATAAGCATTTGATCAGCTGCATTGACGAAAAGGGTTCCATTGTTTGCCAGGAAATAATCAACGAATTCGATGTGCGCTTTCTTCACCCCAACCATTCCACCAAATCCCTCAAGATGGTCCTTTCCGATATTGGTTATTAATCCATAATCAGGATTGCAAATCTTACACAGCAATTCATAGTCACCCTGCTGATTTGCTCCCATTTCAATAATTGCCAATTGGTCATCGGACGCAATAGACAATAAAGAAAGAGGCAGACCAATATGATTATTTAGATTTCCTTTGGTGACAAAAGCTTTCTTGCTCGCGTTCAATGCAGCACCCATCAACTCCTTGGTAGTGGTCTTCCCATTACTGCCTGCAATAGCCAATACGGGAATGCGAAGGGAGTTTCTGTATTCTGTGGCGAGCTCTTGCAAGGCTAACAGCGTATCCTCAACTATTATGTAAGAGTCGCCTCGCATCGAGGAATCGCTCACAACAGCAGCCGAGGCTCCTGCTTCCAATGCTGCTCGGGCATATTGGTTTCCGTCAAAATTTGGTCCTTGCAACGCAAAGAACAACTCACCTTTTTTCAATTTTCGGGTATCGGTGCATACCCCATTGGAATGACAAAACACATCCAGCAACTTACTCATGATGCGAATAAAAAAAGAAAGCCCCGAACAATCGAGGCTTCCTTTTTAGAATTATGAACCGTTCGGTTATCGTTTCTTACCTGCTTCTATTCCTGTTGGGCTACCTACTCTCACCATGGCACATCTGAAGCCGATGGTTGATGCTGATCTTCGCTCATCCAGGAATCGTTTAGACCCCGGTGTGGTCCAATAAGCGCGATCTCTCCAAGATCCACCTTTGTATACGCGAGCACGGTTGCTTACCAATGAAGAGTTACCCCAATCGTACATTCTGTTCGCATCATCCTCCTTGGACTCGTCACCATAATAAATGCTGGATTTCAAATCACCGTCCAAGTAATCAATGTTATCAGCTTTGCGGTAGTTTCTTCTGTCAATATTCTCAGCCACAGTGACGTCTCTCATTCTGATTTGTCCGGGGGTATGCTGAATATAATCAGCCACACCTTTTCTTAAATCTGCAGCGATGTATGCCTCAGAACTTCCAATCAATTCCATTCCTTCTTGAATTCTGCTATTGGCATCTTCGATTTTATTCTCTGCCAAGTCGGCTTTAGCTTGCTCCAGGAAAGTATTCAAATTGTCCAAGAGGTTTTGGTCTGCTTGTCCCAGTTTTCCTGCAGACAATTTTCCATACTGCTCGAGGAAGTATCCCACGCCTTCTATGTCATAAACCACAAAATCGTATTTCTCCTCGATTTGACCTTCGCTATTGAGCACTTTGGTCTCAAACACATTACCTCTGAATGGTCTGAACTCGCTCTTGTCATCGGGTGAAAGTGGTCGGTAAACGTCCATCACCCACTCTGATACGTTGCCCGCCATGTTGTACAATCCATAGTCATTAGGCGGATACTGGTATACAGGTGTTGTGATATCCCCTTTATCGTTCAGAGCTCCGGCCACACCCATCATGTCACCATTTCCACGAACGAAGTTGGCATTGATGGTACCGTACCAACGGCCTTTGCTATCATCATTTCTCACATAGTGTCCAAACCAAGGATAGGTTTTTCTGTTCGAAATTAACTCTTGGAAAGAAGTAATACCAATGGCAGCGTATTCCCACTCTGCCTCTGTTGGGAGTCTGTAGCGGGGTAAAAGTACACCATCAGACATTCGTACGTTTCTGTATCCACTGCTGGCAGGGTTCAAATTGACCAATCCGGGAACGGGGCGATCACCTTCAAACTGCCCGGCCAAGTATGAATCCGTAGTAAAGTGCTCTTCGTCCACTTGGCCGGTGGGGTTATGCACCAACAAGCCCTCGCGAATGAGAATGATTTCATTCACACGGTCGGTTCTCCATGCACAAAAGTCATTAGCCTGCAACCAGTTGACACCCACAACAGGATAATCCTGGTAAGCAGGATGTCTCAAATAGTACTCTACTTGAGGCTCGTTGAACTCCAGTTTTTCTCTCCATACCAAGGTATCGGGCAGTGCCTTCTGAACGATTTCGGGATAGCTGTCTCCATAGATGCGTCCCAACCAGTAGAGATACTCACACCAGTAGTGGTTGGTGACTTCTGTTTCATCCATGTAAAATGAAGAAACTGTTACGGTACGAGGAATATTGTTCCAATCGTAGTTCACGTCATCTTCGACTCGACCCATTGTGAAGCTACCGCCCTCAATGAGTACCAGTCCCGGACCGGTCTCCTGTTCGATGTAGGGCAATTTTTCAAACCCTCCGTTTTTAGGGTCATTGTATGACCAACCCGTGGCACCGGATCTCTCCTTGCCACAGCCTGCCAATACAACAACACCCATGCACGATAAAATCAGTGCGTAAGAATTGAGATTGAGTTTCATGATTTCCTTTGATTTATTGCGATTTTCCTGAATGATTTCCTAACTAATAACTAAAAAGACGGGCAACTTATTGTCCTGAACTTCTTTCTTTTTGGACGACAATCAAATTGAACTGTCATGCTGATTTCATGCGAACCGGCATTGGAAGTCGTCAAATCCGATGTTGTAATGTCGTAGCTGTAGCCAAAACGAATTACATCTGTTTGAATTCCGACCAATGCAATGAACGAATCATTAAACCTGTACCACACTCCACCCACCAGAGGGCCTTTGTTAACGTAAAGTCCAACATTAAGTTGCTGAAACTCTCCCTGTCTTCTGTACAGGATGTTGGGTGAGATATTGGTTTCGCTGTAACGATTTCTTTTGTCTACAGGGATTACTGCACCCGCATGACCGGTAAACTTCATAGGCAGCGGGCTGTTGCCAACAATCAGAGATTCATTGGGCTCGGTCAAATGATGCACTGCCGCTCCTGCATAGAAAATATCACTGAAGCCCAAGATGCCTGCAGAGAAGTCAACATTTTTTGCAGTTCCACCGCGAGGAATTTCAGCCGTCTGATAAATAAATCCTCTGCGATCATCTATTTGGTCTCCAAATGTGAGTTTGGACCAATCCAAAGCTTTTTGAAAGTATGAAACTTGAAAACCTGCTTTCAAGGAAAACTTCCTTGAAATTGCCTGCTGATAGCTATAAATTCCGCTCACCATTGTGGTGGTCAGGGTGCCTCGGCCGGCATTATCACGGGTGGCAAGAAGTCCCAAACCACCGGAAATTGCATCAATGTGTTGGTCATACGAAGCACTGGTGGTGACAAAAGTTCCTGTCAAGCCGGGCCATTGGTTGCGATAATTCATAACCAAACGGGGGCATCGGGCCGTACCTGCAAAAGCCGGATTGAGATATAAAGGGTTGGCATAGAACTGAGTAAACTCAGGGTCTTGGGCGGAGCCATCAAAACTCGAAAATAAAAACGTTCCGGAGAACAAACACAGAAGTAAACGCTTCATCATACAATCGATCAGGTTAGATTGAACCAACAATATTACGAAAAATTGTAGCCGAGCAACTTTTTTCTTTAGCGCAGCAACAATATTAGAACTTGATTTGCGTTTCGTTTGTTGCTTCATCCTCCCAAAATGTCCTCTATGCGTTTTTTTTCGCTGGTCAGTCTGACACTTGCTACACTCGGTTCCTTTGCACAGTCAGAATCTTTTAAAGTGTCGTGGTTTGACAAAACGAAATCCACGGAAGAGAAAGAATTGCTCATGTGCGAAGGATGCGCCCTGTCTTTTATTTCTGCCCAAATCCCCGAACTTCACTTATCCTCTTCAACCATCCCTGAAGGTCAAGCTATACAGGCGGTCCTGTCCCAAATGTCTTGGGAGGATTTACCCTCCGGATTTTATCCCTTTTTTAAAGATTTCGATTCAACGGAACCCTTGGTCACTGCGTCCAAAAAGAAAGGCGGGAAAGATGTTTTTTCCTCAGCCACAATAGTTCCTTTCAGAAGGGTTGGAAGTAAAATCCAGCGATTGACCGAATTTCAAATCACCTTTGAAACGTCTGTCAAACCCGGTGGAAATTCCAAGCAATGGATGCGGAAAACAGGTGCTTCAGTTTTGGCAGAAGGAGAGTGGTACAAAATAGCTACAGCGCGTGACGGTGTCTACAAAATCACCCACTCTGACCTGCAAGCAATGGGTATAAATACTGCTCAAATTGACCCGACCAAAATCAACATTTACGGCAACGGAGGCGAGCAACTTCCTTATCCGAACAGTGAATTCAGATATGATGATTTGGTGCTCAACCCGAGTTTTGTTTCGGGTGAAAATGATGGAAAATTTGACTCGGGTGACTTCATTATGTTCTATGCCAAAGGACCTGTTTCTTGGTCAAGAAACGGGAACTCTCTGCCCGTCCAATTCACTCATTCCAAAAATATTTTCTCCGATTCGGCATACTATTTTATTCGTGTAAATGACGGTGTCGGAAGTCGTATTCAAGATATTGACTATTCATCCGAGCAGCACGACCAAGTAGTCTCGACATTTCATGACTATCAATTGCAGGAGTTAGACAACATCAATCTTTTGTTTTCCGGAAGGCAGTATTTCGGAGATGTATTCACTTTCAATACAAACCAATCTTTCAATTTCTCTTTCCCCTTGATGACAAATGACCAGGCAATTATGAAAGCCGGAACTGCAATTAGGAGTAATGGTGCACCAAGTGATTTCAACATTTCCACCGGAGGTCAAAGCATACTTTTATCAGGTCAGACATCTTCATGTCCGACTTGTTCGGTGGCTATTTTACAAAATGGTCAAACGAATTTTACCCCATCAGGGAATACAGTTAGTGTCAATGCACAGTTTATCAAGGGAACAACTGCGGCTGAGGGATGGCTTGATTACATCGCTGTTAATGTCACCCGCGAATTGAAATACCCGGGACAAACTCAGATCTTTAGAAATGCTTTGGTTGCTGATGGCGGTTCCATGGCACGTTATGAAGTAGGCCAGTTCAATCAAGGACTTCAGGTGTGGAATGTGTCTGATTTGACCTCGGTTAAAAATGTAGCGTTACAGATTTCAGGTAATATCGGATCATTCAATTATCCGTCTATTGAACTTGAAGAGTTTGTAATGTTTTCTATAAACAACGCTCTTTCCATTCGGACAGTAGGAAAGGTTGAAAATCAGAATCTTCATGCACTCAAGGATGTTGACTTGATCATTGTTTGTCCGGAGACTTTTAAAAGCGCGGCCGATGAATTGGCCCAAATACACACCGACAGGGGGCTGACCGTGGAAATTGTGAGTCCCAATGCAGTGTACAACGAATTTTCATCAGGTAACAGAGACGTCACCGCAATCAAAATGTTGATGAAAATGTTGTACGATAAATCATTGGCCGGGCAGTCTACGGCACCCAAGTATTTGCTTCTGTTTGGAGACGGCACGTTTGATAATAAAAAAGGACTTCAGAATAACAAGAATTTCGTCATCACTTACCAATCTTTCAATTCCACAAGCCCAACGGACTCTTATGTTTCTGACGATTATTTCGGGCTCTTGGATGACAACGAAAGTGAATCAATCAATGATAAACTCGACATAGGGGTTGGCAGAATACCGGTGAACACATTGTCCGAAGCACAGGCTATGGTTCAGAAAATCAGAAACTACTTAGCCCTAAATGGAGGCGTGGATCCCGAAGCTCATTGCTTGACAGACAACGTCAATCCTTTTGGTCCGTGGAGAAACAGATTGGTTTTTGTTTCTGACGATCAAGACGGAAGCGTGTTGGAAAACATCATTCACATGAGTCAGTCCAATGGGTATTCCAACATTGTGAGGAATAATCATCCTGCCTATGACATTGTCAAGATATACATGGACGCTTACCAGCAGATTTCTACACCCGGTGGTCAGAGGTATCCTCAAGGCCAAGAAGACATCAGAAGAAACGTGCAAAATGGTGCATTGATAGTCAACTATGTGGGCCATGGCGGAGAGCGCGGCTGGGCCCACGAGCGCATATTGGATATCCCGACCATAAAAGCCTGGACCAATGGCAATAAGCTGCCGTTATTCGTGACCGCCACTTGCGAATTGGCGCGCTTTGACGACCCGGCATTTGTTTCGGCCGGAGAGCATATCATTATGAACCAAAATGGAGGTGCCATAGGTATGCTCACCACCACCAGAATTGTGTATTCACAGCCAAACGACATATTGACCACTGCTTTTTACAATGTAGCTCTGGATGACAATTTGTATTCCCCGCTTGCACTTGGCGATATGGCTCGAATGACCAAAAACACACCGGGGGTCAATTCGACCAATTCAAGGAACTTCACTCTCCTGGGCGACCCTGCTGTCGCTTTGGCCTACCCCAAAAGTGAAGTCTATACGTCCGAATTGAATGGAGTTCCTATCACTGAAATGCAGACCATCAAGGCTCTTGAAGAAGTGACCGTGAGGGGATATGTGGGAGATGCAGATGGCCAAATTCTCTCTGACTTTAATGGGGTGGTTTATCCGACTGTCTTCGATAAATCCGCCACAGTGCAGGTTTTGAATAATGATGGCGGCAGCCAGTATTCATTCGACTCTTTCCGGAATATCATCTACAAAGGAAAAGCGAGTGTAACCAACGGAGAATTTACCTTCTCCTTTATGGTTCCCAGGGACATATCATTTACTACCGGAGCAGGACGTATCAGTTACTATGCTGTGGAAAATGCCGGCAGTCAGGATGCCCACGGCTTCTTCGAATCTTTTCAAATCGGTGGTACCAATCAAGATGCAGTTGCGGATTCGCAGGGACCCAATGTCAAGGTTTTTATGAATGATGAGAACTTCGTCTTTGGAGGAATAACGAACGAAAATCCAATCTTGATAGCCAAGTTCTTTGACGAAAACGGTATCAATACGGTGGGTAGCGGAATTGGACACGACATCACTGCCATACTTAATGATAAGAGCCAAGAGTCAATTTCACTCAATGACTTTTTTGAAGCCGATTTGGACACCTATAAAAGCGGTAGTATTCAATACCAACTGAGCAAACTCCCGGAAGGCACTCACAAAGTGAGTGTAAAAGGTTGGGATGTGCACAACAACTCATCCACCGAGAGCACCGAATTTGTGGTGGCTTTATCGGCCGAGATGGCGCTTGAGCATGTGCTCAATTATCCCAATCCATTCACCACGCGAACTCAATTTTTCTTTGAACACAACCAAAATTGCCAATCGCTGGATGTTCGCATTCAAGTTTTCACAGTTTCAGGCAAACTGGTAAAAACGATTAATAAAACCGTATTGACGGCAGGATACCGATCTGAGGGAATAGAATGGGACGGAAAAGATGACTTCGGAGACAATATTGGCAAGGGTGTTTACGTTTATCGCGTCTCGGCCACCACTCCCGAAGGCAAATCGGCCGAGAAGTTCGAAAAGTTAGTGATTCTCAAATAATAACCTCAACCGCGGCCGGAGTATATTTGCCGGCTCTTTTTCAGAAGACTAATGACAAAGTTTAAAGTTCTTTCACTGTCGATTGCGGCTTTTGCGACCTCCGAAATGTCCGGACAATTGACGTCTCAAGGCGACCGCGCCAATCAGATTCAACTCAATACTATCACCACCGCTGTGCCATTTTTGATGATTGCTCCTGACTCTCGTGCCGGTGCGCTTGGTGATGCAGGTGTAGCCCTCTCTCCCGATGCCAATTCGTTGCACTGGAATCCCGCCAAAATGGCCTTTGGAGAGGATGATTACGAGATAGCCTTGTCCTATTCACCTTGGCTCAGAGCGCTGGTGCCTGACATGAACTTGGCCTATCTCAGCGGATATAAAAGATTGAACAAAAACCAAAGTGTGGGTGCAGCATTGCGCTATTTCACCCTGGGCAATATCACTTTTACTGATGAATTTGGTTCGGTATTGCGCGATTACAAACCTGTCGAATTTAGTTTGGATTTTGGCTTTGCACAAAAATTCAGTCCCCGTTTCTCGGGTGGGATTGCCGGACGTTTTGTGAATAGTAACCTTACAGGAGGAACTGCTGTGGGCGGAGCTAATTCAAAGCCGGGTAGGTCAGTGGCGGTGGATGTGAGTGCCTTCTACACCAATGACGATTTGGAATTGGTCGACAAAGACGCAATTCTCAATTTGGGTGTGAATATTTCAAACATCGGTGCAAAAATGTCCTACACCGAAACTGCGGATAGGGATTTTATCCCAACCAACTTGAAGCTGGGCGCGGCTTATTCTATTCTCTTGGACGACTTCAATAAGCTGACCATGATACTGGACGCCAACAAGTTGTTGGTCCCAACTCCACCCATTTACCAAACTGAAAATGGGGTGCCCGTTTTGGATGAGGAGGGCAACTTTGTGGTAGCTTTGGGCAAAGACCCCAATGTGGGTGTGGCCGGGGGTATATTGAATTCCTTCAGTGATGCTCCCGGAATACCTATCAGGGATGAAGATGGTAACATCACCGGTGTTGAATCGGGAAGTGTTTTCAAAGAAGAATTGCGCGAAATCAATTTGAGCGGAGGACTGGAATACATCTACGCCTCACAATTTGCTTTCCGCTTGGGCTATTTCTATGAGCATTTCAGCAAGGGCAATCGCCAATTCATCTCGCTCGGAGCGGGCTTGCGATACAGTGTATTCACCATTGACATGTCTTATCTCATATCCACCACTCAAAACAACCCATTGGCGAACACGCTTCGCTTCACTCTCGGGTTCTCTTTCGGAAACGCTTCTGAGATTTCAGACAGACAATCCGGAAAAGAATGAGGCCTCCTTTCAGGGTGGGTTTTGGATATGATGTGCACCAACTGGTTGCGGGCCGCGCGTTTTGGTTGGGAGGCATTCAGATAGATCATATCTCCGGAGCAGTGGGCCATTCTGATGCTGACGTGTTGCTTCACACCATTTGCGATGCGCTGCTGGGCGCAGCCAATCTGAGAGACATCGGATTTCATTTTCCGGACACCGCAGGCGAGTTCAAAGGAATTGACAGCAAAATATTGCTGAAGCGTGTGGTGGACTTAGTCCGCAATCATGGTTATGAAATAGGCAACATAGACGCCACAGTCTGTTTGCAACGCCCGAAAATCAATCCTGTGATTCCGCAGATGGTGCAGACCATTGCCGAGGTGATGGGCCTAGAAGCCGACTTGGTATCTGTCAAAGCCACTACCACCGAGAAACTCGGATTTGTGGGACGTGAACAAGGCGTGAGTGCCTATGCAGTGGCACTTATCTATCCCCGCAATTAATCACCACCACCACCACCGACAGCTTCATCGCGGTGACCGGGCTGCTGGTCTGTGTAGAAGTACATATAGACCTGCACTGTGTCGCGGAGAAAGTCAATTTTCCCGATTTCGATGCGGTTGATTTTGATGCCCGTGCGGGTTTCGAGGTCGGCCACCAGTTCTTGTCTGCGACCATTCTGTATCAAGTCAATGCGCTCGTAGAGCACTATTTTCATTTGCTCGTGGCGCAAGAGCCACACTTTTTCCAAACCATAAGTAGCAGCCACCAGCATCATATTGGCAAAAGTCATCTCGGCAATGCTGATTTTCTTATTGATCAAGGCATTCATCACCGCCATACCGATGACGATGAAGAGGTAGGTCATCTCTTTAATCGGGATGGCATCCGTGCGGTAGCGAATGATGCCAAATACCGCAAAAAGCCCCAGTGCGAAGGCCAAATCCAGTTTGACACTTTCGAGCATGATGCAGAGCAAGAACACCGTGAATCC
>Ga0169931_10001758_pt1 | contig 35727 bp, 34 predicted proteins | sample Kivu_15m_20L_FD_129675 | JGI IMG/M metagenome (GOLD analysis project Ga0169931, IMG submission 129675) | Freshwater microbial communities from Lake Kivu, Western Province, Rwanda to study Microbial Dark Matter (Phase II) - Kivu_15m_20L... | ecosystem: Environmental > Aquatic > Freshwater > Lake...
GGCGGGGCCGCGCTGCTGCGCGCGGCGCGGGGGCACGCCGCCGCGCACCCCGCCGCCCCCCCCCGACAGCAGGATCTCGAGATGCCACGTTTTGCCGCCAACCTGTCGATGTTGTTCACCGAGGTTCCGATGCTCGAGCGCTTCGAGCGTGCGGCGCGTGCCGGTTTCCAGGCCGTCGAGGTGCAGTTCCCCTATGAGGCGCCGGCGCAGGAGGTGGTGGCCAGGTTGAAGGCCTCGGGCCTGCCCATGGTGCTTCACAACCTGCCCGGCGGCAACTGGGCCGCCGGCGAGCGCGGCATCGCCTGCCACCCCGACCGCGTGGACGAGTTCCGCGCCGGTGTGCAGCGCGCGCTCGAGTACGCGCAGGCGCTGGACGTGCCGACCTTGAACTGCCTCGCCGGCATCGCCCCGGCCGGCGTGGACGACGCGCTGCTGCGCCGCACCTTCGTGGACAACGTCCGGCATGCCGCCGCGGCGCTGAAGGCGGCTGGCCGGCGCCTGGTGATCGAGCCGATCAACCGCTACGACGTCCCTGGATTCTGGCTGCACCGCACCGACCAGGCCTTGTCGGTGCTCGACGAGGTCGGCTCCGACAACGCCTTCGTGCAGTACGACCTGTACCACGCGCAGCGCACCGAGGGCGAGTTGTGCGGCACGCTGTCGCGCCACCTGGCACGCATCGGCCACGTGCAGATCGCCGACAACCCGGGCCGCCACGAGCCCGGCACCGGCGAGATCCACTGGCCCCACGTCTTCGCGCACCTGGACCGCATCGGCTACGCCGGCTGGGTGGGTTGCGAGTACAAGCCGGCTGGCGTGACCGAGGACGGGCTGGGCTGGATGCGGCACATGGGTTGAACCTTGGTGGTGCCGCGTGCTGGCCCCTGATACATCTGTGAGGAGGCGATCCGTCGTAAGGCCCGCTCACGCCGCGAACACCGTCTCCGGCAGTCCCTGCACGCCCGGGATCTCCAGGGCGAAGAGGGCGCCCGACAGCGGTGCGGCCGCCAGCGCCCGGGTGTCCAGGCGCACGCGCGCGCTCGTCACGTACAGGGTGCGCAGCTGCAGCCCGCCGAAGGCGCAGCTGGTCGGGCGGGGCACCGGCAGGCGCACCCGTTGCAGCAGCTCGCCGCGCGGTGAGTAGCGCGCCAGGTGCCAGCCGTCCCACACGGCCACCCACAGGCAGCCGTCGGCGTCCACCGTGAGGCCGTCGGGCTTGCCTTCGGCGGGGTCGATGCGGATCAGCGGCCGCCGGTTGCCGATCGTGCCGGCCGCCAGGTCGAAGTCGTACTCGAAGATCGTGTGCCGGTCGGTGTCGGTGAAGTACATCCGGCGGTCGTCGGGGCTGAAGCCCAGGCCGTTGGGGACGGTGAAGCCGCTGTCCATGCGTGAGGACCGGCCGTCCGGGTCCACCCGGTAGAGGTGGCCGCGATGCGGGGCCGCGCCCATGTCCATCGAGCCGATCCACAGCCGGCCCAGCCGGTCGCACTTGCCGTCGTTGTAGCGCTGGCCCGGTCGACCGGCCTCCGGGTGCGCGAACGGGCTCATCGGCCCGCCCGTACCATCCCAGGTCATCAGGCCGCCCGGCGTGGCCACCAGCAGCCCGCCGCTGGCGCACGGCACGGCCAGGCTGATCATCGTGCCCAGGCGGTGGACCTCGGGGTTGGCGACAGACCCGGTCAGCCCATCGTCGTTCAGCGCGTACAGGGCCGGCGCGAGGATGTCCACCCAGTACAGCGCATGGTCGCGCGGTGACCACACCGGCCCCTCGCCCAGCAGGGCCCGGGCGTCGCCCAGGCAGCGCAGGCTGCTCGGGCTTTCCGCTGCAGGGCCCTGGCGCGGCGTGATCGACATCGCCTGGCCCCCGGCGTTGTGGGTGACGGTGCGTGCCGCGCCGATCACACTGGCCGACAGGCTGTGCGCCTTCGATGCGTCCAGCCGCCCAGCCGGGGCGACCACGGCGACCGCCGCGACGGCACGGCCCTCGATGTCGAAGACAGGCGCGGCGAGGGCGGCTTCGCCGTGCTCGTCCCGGGCCGCCAGCCAGACGTAGCCGCGCGCGCGGCCGAAGGCGAGTTCGCGCAGCACGGCCGCGTCGTCAGCCTGCCCCAGATGCTCGAGCACCGCAGCCTGACGCGCCGGGTCGGAGCCGCACAGCAAGGCGAGCCCAGCCGCACTCGCGCTCAAGGCCTCGCGCTGACCGAGGCGCGAGGCGGCCGAGGCGTGCAGACCACCGGGCTGCGCGCTGGCCACTACCAGCGATTGCGTACCGCTGGCCACCACCAGCAGCACCGTCTCGGCGACGGCGTCGCGCAGCCGGTCCAGGGCCTCCTGGCCAGCGAGCCGCAGATCGAAATCGCTCCACACCTGATGCGCCAGTTCCAACAATCGGAATCCGAGCTGGAAGGTCTTGCGTCCCTGGGTCTGGCGCAGCAGGCCCTCCCGCACCAGGGTGCCCAGGATGCGGTGCAGCGTGGCGCGCGGCAGACCCGAGGCGTGCAACAGCTCGGTGAAGGTCAGGGGCTGGCGGGCGGCCGAGACGATGTTCAGCAGGCCCATGGCCTTCTCGAGCACGCCCGGGGCCGACACGGACGGGGTCGCGTCGTCGGCGACATCGATGTGTGCTGCGGGCGTTGGCGTGGGCATGGTCCCGACGATTCTAGGGAGCCGAGGGCTGGCTGGCGTGTGTCGTCCATGCCGTGCGCACACGTGCAACGCCGCTGGGCGCCGTGCCTGTACCGGGTCCGTGGCCTGTCCTGGTGGTGCCGCGCGCGCGGGCTGGGAAGGGCGCAAGCTCGCACGCGTACCGCTCGCTCGACGGACGCGGTCGGGCGGCCTTCGGCTCGACGAGCGGTCCTCGATGCGTCGACAACGGCTTGACGATGGCTCGAGGATCGCGACAGGATGGCCCGCCAGGGCGCGCTCGGGTGGTCGGCGATGCGGGAAATCCCGGGGTTGGGCGGGCTTGGCAAGCAGTCGCGCCCCGACTACACTCAAATTCCATTGAATGGAACTTTTGGGTAGGGGTCGGTTTGACCCGCGCCCTCTCCAGTCGACCGACCCCACACCCCAGGCAGCCCCCTCGAGCATGGCATCGAACGCCGCAACCCCGCGCGCGCCCCTGAGCGGCGTCTTCCCCGTCCTGCCCACCCCGTTCGACGCCCAGGGGCAACCGGACGAGCCCGGCTTGCGTCGGCTGGTGCGCTACCTGCTGGCCTGCGGTGTGGACGGCATCACCTATCCGGGAGTGGCCAGCGAGGTGGCGCAACTGAGCAGCGAAGAGCGCCTGAGGCTGACCGCACTCGTCATCGAGGAGGTGGGGGGCCAGGTGCCGGTCATCGTCGGCGCGTCGAGCCCGCAGGTCGGCGTGGCGGTGGCCCATGCGCGTGCGGCGCAGGCGGCCGGGGCGCAGGCGGTGATGATCGCGGTGCCGGCCGACCGGCCGGCCGTGGCCGAGCAGATCGCTTACTTCGAGGCCATCGCCCAGGCCGTGCCCGGCCTGGACCTGATGCTGCAGAACGTGCCGCCGCCCGCCGGCGCCGGGCTCGAGGCCGGCGCGGTACTGCAGGTGCTGCGCGCCGTGCCGGCGATCCGCTACGTCAAGGAGGAGACCCTGCCCAGCGGCCAGCGCCTGACCCAGGTGCTGGCGCAGGCACCCGCCAGCCTGGCGGGGGTGTTCGGCGGCGCGGGCGGCCGCTACATCACCGACGAACTGCGGCGTGGTGCCGCCGGCACGATGCCGGCGATCGAACTGGCCGAGGTGCACGTGGCGCTGATGCACGCGCACCGGGCCGGGGACGCGCGCGAGGTGCGGCGCCTGTTCACGCGCATGCTGCCGGTGCTCAACGTCCAGGCGGTCTTCCGCTGGTCGCTGACCAAGCATGTGCTGCGCCGCCGCGGCTTGATCGCCGCCGACCTGCAGCGCGCCAGCGGCCCGCGCCTGGACGACCTCGACCGCGCCGACGTCGACGCCTTTGTCGACGACCTGCGCGACCTGCTGCTGCCCGACGCGGCGCTGCCGCGCTGACCTGCCATGCCTCGCCCCGGTGCCCGCCCCGTCGCGCGCGTCACACCCTCGTCGGCGGCGACGCTGAACCCCCGGCCCGAACTGTCCGCGCCATGACCGCCCGCATCGCCTGCGTCGAGACCTTTGTCGTCACGCTCGAGCGCGACACGCCCTACCTCGGCCCCCTGGGCCCGGGCGACCGCATGACGCCCGGCGGCTACCTGGTGCGCGCCGGCAACCGCACCGTCTACCCGAGCGTGGACCGCTCGGTGCTGGTGCGCATCACCGCGGCCGATGGCACTGTCGGCTGGGGCGAGACCTACGGCATCGTCGCCCCCGGGGCGGTCACCGAGATCATCGACGACGTGCTCGCGCCCTTGATGCTGGGCCGGGACGCCTGCGCGCCGAGCGTGCTGCACGAGGACCTCTACGACCTGATGCGCGTGCGGGCCGGGTCGGCCGGGCTCTGGGGTGACGCCCTGGCCGCGCTCGACATCGCGGCGTGGGATCTGTTCGGCCGCCTGACCGGCCAGCCGCTGTCGCACCTGCTGGGCGGACGCCGGCACGCGCGCATCCCCGCCTATGCCTCCGGGCTGCCGCGCGCGACGCTGGCCGAACGCGTCGCGCTGGCGCGGGCGTTCGGCGACCGCGGCATCGATGCGGTCAAGTACGCGGCCGTCGTCTCGCACGAGGGCATCGTCGAGGAGATGCGTGCGCTGCGCGAGGCCCTGGGCCCGCGCGCGCGCCTGATGGTCGACCTGCACTGGAAGTTCGACGCCGCGCAGGCCCTGGCGCTCAGCGACCGGCTGGCGCCGTCCAACCCCTTGTTCATCGAGGCCCCCTGCGCGCCCGAGGATCTGGAGGGGCAGGCCCGCGTGGCCGCGGGCTCGCGCGTGCCGGTGGCCCTGGGCGAGGAGTGGCACAACGTGCACGAGGCGCTGCCGCGCTTCGAGCGCCGCGCGATGTCCATCGTGCAGCCCGAGATGGCGCACACCGGGGTCACGGAGTTCATGCAGATCGCCCGGCTGGCGCAGGCCTTCGGGATGCAGGTCATGCCGCATGCGACGATCGGCGTCGGCCTGTTCCTGGCCGCCAGCCTGCAGGCCGCCTCGGTCCTGCCCCACGTCGCCATGCACGAATACCAGCACTCCGTCTTCGACCGCCACCTCGGCCTGCTGCGCACCTCGATGCGCTGCGAGGCCGGCTTCTACACCGTCCCTGACGGCCCGGGCCTGGGGGCCGAGCCGTCCGAATCGCTTTGGCCGCACGCCCGTGCGGTCGGGAGGGTGGCATGAATCCCGCCTCCCGCATCGCCTCCTCGGACGGGGCGCTCGGCGCCGCCGCGGCCACGCCGGCCCCTGCGGATGCCCGCGTCGCGCGATTGATCGCCCTCGACTGGGGTACCTCCAACCTGCGCGCCAGCCTGCTCGGCGAGGGCGGACGCCTGATCGAGCGGCGCTCGGCGCCGGGCGGCGTGATGGCCGTGTCGGACGGTCGGTTCGAGCAGGCGCTGCGCGAGGTCTGCGGCGACTGGCTCGGGCAGCACCACGTGCCGCTGATCGCCAGCGGCATGATCGGCAGCCGCCAGGGCTGGCGTGAGGCGCCCTACGTGGCGTGCCCGGCCGCCGCGCGCGACCTGTCTCAGTGCCTGACGACGGTACCGCTGTCCCACGGCGCAACGCTGCACATCGTTCCGGGCCTGCACTGCATCGGCAACGACGGCATCGACGATGTCATGCGCGGCGAGGAGACGCAGCTCTGGGGCGCCGACCTCCCGGCCGTCTCCTGCGCGGTGCTGCCCGGCACCCACTCCAAGTGGGCCTGGACCGGCGCGGCAGGCGAGATCGTGCGCTTCCAGACTTACATGACCGGTGAGCTCTACGGCCTGCTGACCCGGCACAGCATCCTGGGCCGACTGATGGCCTTCGGCCAGGAAAGGCCGGCCGAGTTCGAGCGTGGGGCGCTCATCGGGCTGGCAGAGCACGCGCGCCTGACCCACATCGTGTTTGCCGCGCGCACGGCGGGCCTGATGGGTCGGACCGAGCCCGAGGGACTGCCCGATTTCCTGTCCGGCCTGCTCGTGGGCGCCGAGATCGGCGCGGCGCTTGGCTCCGGGGCGGCGGCGCCGGCCCATGTGGTGCTGATCGGCGAGGCCGACCTTTGCCGGCGCTACGAGACGGGGTTGCGTCTGGCCGGTGTGCCTTGCAGCCGCGCCGACGAGGAGGTCACCACGCGGGGCCAGTGGCGCTTGGCGTGCGCAGCCGGGCTGGTGCGCGAGGATGCGCAGGCCGCCAGCCGTGGGCGCGAGGGCTCCCTTGCGAGCCGTGATGTCGAATCGGGTGACCCTGAAGGGCGGGGAGCCTCGCTCCCCCCGCGAGCCTCGGGAGCGCAGGGCGAATCGGCGGTGCCGAGACATGGGCCTGTCGGCGCCCCTCCAGCGGCCTGCGAGGCGTCGGATCGGACCGACGGGGGGGCGGCATGAAGGACACCGCATCCTCGTCGGCCCCGGTGACCACCCGCCCCGCTGAAGGCACCGGCAACCCGGCGCCGCGCGGCGTGATTGCCATCCTCAGAGGCGTGCGCCCCGAGGAAGTGCTCGAGGTCGCTCGGGTGCTGCTCGAAGCCGGTGTGACCACGATCGAGGTCCCGCTGAACTCACCCGACCCTCTGCGCAGCATCGCGGCGCTGGTGGCAGCGCATGGCCGGGAGGCCCTGATCGGCGCCGGCACCGTGCTGACGCCGGACGAGGTCGATGCCGTGGCCGATGCCGGCGCGAGGCTGGTGCTGGCGCCGAATTTCGATGCTGCCGTGGTGCGCCGGGCCAAGGCCCGCGGCCTGTGGGCCATGCCGGGTGTGGCCACGCCCAGCGAGGGCTTTCAGGCGCTGGCCTGCGGGGCTGACGGGCTGAAGCTGTTCCCGGGCGAGATGCTCGGCCCGCCGGTGCACAAGGCCTGGCGCGCGGTGTTCCCGAAGTCGGTGCCGATGTATGCCGTCGGCGGCGTCGGCCCGGACAACCTGCGCGCCTTCCGCGCCGCAGGGGCCACCGGGGCCGGCATCGGCTCGTCGCTGTACGCGCCGGGCGTGGCGCTGGACGAACTCGGCCGGCGCGCGCGGGCGCTGCGCGAGGCCTGGGGCGAGGCATGACGGGGACGCCGTGCCGCCCGGCGTTGCGCGCGCCCGGCCGTCCCAGCCAAGGTGCCGGCACTGCGGACCGCCAGCCCGGGCGTGCCTGACCTGGCGGCACGAAAACCTCGAAGACCTCCCGCTCACGAGCGGGTCAACCCCCCCCAAAGGAGACATCCCATGAAACGTCGTCTGTTCCCCCTGGCCCTGACCGGCCTGCTCACCGCGGTCGGCCTGGCCGGGCCGGTGCTGGCCCAGTCGGGCTATCCCTCCAAGCCGATCCGCTTCGTCGTCCCGGTGCCGGCCGGCGGCGCTGCCGACGTGATGTCGCGCATGATCGCCGAACACCTGCAGTCGCGGCTGGGCCAGACGGTGGTGGTGGAGAACCGGCCGGGTGCCGGCTCCAGCCTGGGCATGGACGTCGTGGCCAAGGCGGCGCCGGACGGCTACACCATCGGCATGGGCAACATCGCCGCCAACGCGATCAACCCGGCCGTGCGTCCCTCGGCCTTCCCCTACCAGCCGGTGAAGGATTTCGCGGCCATCTCGCTCGTCGGCGTCACGCCGCTGGTGCTGGTCGTGCACGCCGAGAAGCTGCCGGTCAAGACCCTGGGCGAGTTCGTCGCCTACCTGAAGGCCAACCCGGGCAAGGTGGCCTACGGATCCTCGGGCATCGGCTCTTCGCTGCACCTGGGGATGGAGTTGTTGCTGCAGAAAACCGGTACCCAGGCCATTCACGTGCCCTACAAGGGGTCGGCGCCGATGCTCAACGACCTGCTCAGCGGGCAGGTGGTGGCGTCGATGGACGCCGCCGCCACGTCCTGGCCGCACGTGCAGAAGGGCACGCTGCGCGCGCTGGGCGTGTCGACCGCGCAGCGCGCCTTCTTCGCCCCCGACCTGGCACCGATCGCCGAGTCGCTGCCGGGCTTCGACGTCAAGCCCTGGCACGGGGTGATGGCGCCGGCCGGCACGCCGCAGCCCATCATCGACCGCCTGTCGCAGGAGATCCAGGCCTTCATCGCCCAGCCCGCCACGCAGGCCAAGCTGCGCGAGCGCGGCGTGGTGCCCGTCGGGTCGAGCGCCCGGGACTTCGCCCAGGCGATGATCGACGAGTTCGAGATGTACGGCAAGGTCGTCAGGGACGCCGGCATCAAGGCGCAGTGAGGGCGCGAGCTACCAAGGTCACGTTGCCCACACCCGCGGCGGCTGCGCCTGCAGCCCCCAGGCGGCGGCGCGCCAGGCAGCGCGCACAGCCTGTAGCAGGTGCATGGCGGGCTCCACCCGGTGCGCGAGCACGCGCGTGAGGACCACGCCCGGATGCGGGCTGGTGGCGCCGGCGGGCAGGTTTGTGGGTGCGGCGTCGATGGCGGCCCGCGCGCCGTCGAGAAGCGCCTCGCGCTGCGCGTCCTCGCGAGGGCCCAGGCCGCAGAACCACAGCGTGCCGAGCACCCGGTGCCCGGCCCAGCCGAGGGCCGAGTTCAGCAGCAGCGTGTCTTCGGCCGCGATGTGCGCGCGCTCCAGCCAATGTCCGGGCCATTCGAGGTGCTGGAGGAAACGGCCGCGCTCGAAGGGTTGTCCGGCCGCCGGCAGCCCCAGCGCCAGCAGGTCCCAGCCCATGGCCTGCGCGCCGGGCTCGAGCCCGAGTTGCAGGTGGTTCTCGGCGATGCAGCCGCTATAGGCCAGGGTTTCCAGCGGCAGCCATTCCATCCGGGCGCCCGCGGAGAGTTGCAGTCGGGCCCGCTGTACCGCCGGCGCGCCGCTGCTGCGATAGAAACGCGTGGCCCCGGGCGTGGTGACCACGGCGTGGGTGCCGCCGGCCAGCCGCGCGTCGACCTCGAGCACGTCGCCACCGGCCACACCGCCGGGCGGGTGCACCAGCACGTGGTGGCAGATCGCGTCGCCCTCCGGATACAGCCGCTGCAGCACCCGCAACGGCCCCTCGTGGCGGTCGTGGGCGGTGGTGCGGGTGCCGTCCAGGCGGTAGTCGAGGGTGAGGTGTCCGGTCCAGGGCATGGGGGGAAAGGCGCTCAGCCTTCCAGGGTTTCGAGGCCAGGGGGGCGCCGCGGCCTCGCGCGGGCGGTTTACGGCGGGCTTGCACAGTAACGGCAACGGCAACGGCAACGGCAAGCCCTGGAGTATGCAATCGGCGTTTGGGTTGCTTCGACAATCGACGCACCGTCAGCCGGGGCATTTGCCATGAGCCAGTTGCGCACCCGAGTCTTCCGTCACTTCGACATGATCCGTCGCTGCGGCTCCATCCGTGAGGCGGCGCGTCATCTGCACCTGTCGTCCTCGGCGCTGAACCGCCAGCTGCTGCAGTGGGAGGACGAGATCGGGTCGCCGCTGTTCGACCGGCTGCCTGCCGGCCTGCGCTTGACGCCCGTCGGTGAGATCGTGGCTGCCCATGTGATCCACGTGCTGCACGACGCCGCGCGTATGGACGGTGAACTCGCCGCGCTGTCCGGACTGCAGCGCGGCACGCTGGAGGTGGTGTCGGTGGCCGCGCTCACGCCAGCCTTCCTGCCGCAGGTGCTGCAGACCATGGCCGAGCGTTACCCGGCGGTGGAGATTCGTGTGCGCACCGCAACGTCGTCGCAGGCGACGTCGCTCGTGGCCGCGGGTGACGCCGACATCGCCCTGGCCTTCGTGCGCCAGAAGTCGGCCGAGCTGCGGCAGTTGGCGGTGGGCGGATTCGCCCTGGGAGCCGTCGTGCGTGCCGACCATCCGATCGCCAGGCTGTCGGAGGTCGGGTTCGCCGAGTGTGCGAAGCATCCCCTCATGCTGCCGAACGTCGAGCTGTCCTTCCATGCCGACCTGATGGCGCTGCGCACCGCGCTGAAGCGCCGACTGCGCATCCGGCTGGAGACGGCCTCGCTGGACCTGATGAAGGGCTTGGCGGCGCGGGGGCTCGGCGTCGCCTTCCTGAACCGTTTCGGCATCGAGCAGGAGCTCGAGCGGGGTGATCTCGTGCACGTGCCGCTCAGGCCCTCGATCCTGTGCCATCTGAGCGTCTACGTGCGCGTCGACCGGACGCTGCCGCCGGCCATCGATGCCTTTGCACGGGTGGCGGCCGAGCAGATCGTCCACAGCCAGTCGCTGGAGGCGGCGGTTTCCTGAGTTGAGCGCGTCTGCCCTGCTGCACTTTCTGCAGCAGGGCAGGATGAACTTTGCGCTATCGCGCAGCAGACACGGTCCCTAGACTGTTCGGGTGGTCGTCGTTCGGTCTGGTGATCGAGGTGACAGACGGCCTGGCCAACCCAGCGAGACCTACATGCCTGTCCAGACCCTTTCCCGACGCCTTCTGTTGCCCTCCCTGCTCGCCCTGCTGGGTGGTGGCGTGACGGCAGCCCATGCCCAGCAGGTGCCGACGGCTTACCCGGACCGAGCCGTCCGGCTCGTCGTGCCCGCCAATCCCGGCAGCCTCACCGACCCGGTCGCCCGCGTCCTGGCCGAGGAGATGAAGCGCCGCACCGGCCAGCCCTGGAACGTCGACAACCGGCCCGGTGCCGGCGGCATCATCGGCAGCGATGTCGTCGCGCGCGCGGCGTCCGACGGCTACACGCTGTTGTTCTCGGCCAACAATCTGCTGATCTCGCCGGCGATGTACCGCAACGTCCCCTACAAGGTCAGCGAGGCCTTCACGCCGATCGGGCTGGTGGCGCGCGCCGACAACCTGCTGGTGGCCTCGGCCAGGACCGGCTGGCGCGGCATGGCCGATCTTCTGGCCGCGGCGCGCAAGTCTGCCGACGGGGTCGACTACACGTCGCCGCTGATCGGCTCGGCGGCCCATCTGACCGTCGAGTTGTTCCGCACCGAAGCGGGCATCCGCCTGAACCACATCCCGCACAAGGATGCGGGGCAGGGGACGGCCGACACGCTGGCCGGGCGCATCCCGGTGAACATCATGGGCAAGTCCACCGCACTGCCCTTCATCCGCAAGGGCGAACTCGTGGCCCTGGCGTACACCGGCGACAGGCGCGCCCCAGAACTGCCCGACGTGCCCACCTTCGCCGAGGCCGGCTACCCCAAGGTCCATCTCGGGCTGTGGTTCGCGCTGCTCGGGCCCGCCGGCATGCCCCCGGCGCAGGTGGCCTATCTCAGCCGCGAACTGCAGGCGGCGCTGCAGTCGCCGGAACTGCGCAAGCGGCTGGGCGACCTTGGCATCGAGCCGCTGGACGGCCGTCCCGACACCCTGGCGCAGACCATGGCGCGGGAAGAGCCGGTCTACCGCAAGGTCGTCCTGGACGCCGGGATCAAGGTCGATTGAAGGGGGCCCGGGACGATGAACGACGCGAGCCATTGGCGCGGCTGCCTGCGGCACATCCACATCGCGCCGGCGGCTTCCTACGAGATGGAGGCGCTCCAGGAGGCCCGGCTCGTGGCCGGCCGCGGGATCGAGGGCGATCGTTACTTCCTCGGCACCGGCACCTACTCCAAGCTGCCGGCGGTGCGCGAGGTCACGCTGATCGAGGCCGAGGTGCTGGAGGCCCTGGCGCGCAACGACCCGCCCTTGCAGGAGAGCCCCATCGTGCTCGCGCCGCAAGAGCACCGGCGCAACCTGACGGTCGTCGGCGTGCCGCTGGGGCACCTGGTCGGTCGACGCTTCCGCGTGGGCGCGGCGGTGTTGCGTGGGGCACGCATCAATTTCCCGTGTCGCTATCTGGAGCAACTGCTCGACCGACCCCTGTACATGGCCCTGTACAACCGGGGCGGCTTGAACTGCGCGATCGAGACCGGTGGCGTGATCCGCCCGGGCGACGTCATCGAGCCGATATGAGGCCCGTGCCGGGCTGGAGGGTGCCCGATCCGGTCCGCGGCGGCGCAGGGCTCGGCCATCACGGAGGACCTGGGCTCCTTCATTGCGATGGCGCCATGCCAGGCCTCGGCCCCCGCGCGGGGGCCAGGAAGCCCGGGACGGCCCGGCGACTGCTCGACAACAGGCCGATCCGCAGGCCACGGTGTCGGCCATGAGCGCGCGTCTGATCATGAAGCTCGACGTCGTCGAGGCCCAGGATCTCGGTGCGCAGGTCCGTCGTCTCGTGCTGCGTCACCCGCGTCGTCCCGAACTGCCGCCGGCCGAGCCCGGCAGCCATGTCGATGTCCATCTCGGCGATGGACGTGTGCGGCAGTACTCGCTTTGCGGTGATCCGGCAGACGTCACGCGTTACGTCATCGCCGTCAAGCAGGAGTCCGACGGGCGCGGCGGCTCACGCTGGATCCATGAGCACCTGGTGTCGGGGGCCGTGGCCCACGTCAGCGCGCCTCGCAACCACTTCAGGCTGTCCACGCAGGCCACGCACCACGTGCTGGTGGGGGGCGGCATCGGCATCACGCCGCTGGTGGCGATGGCTCGACATCTTGCACGCGCCAGTGCCAGCGTCGAGTTGCACTACGCCGCGCCCGACCGGGCGTCCGCGCCCTTCCTCGAGGAGTTGACTTCGATCCTCGGCACCCGGACGCGCGCCTGGCTTTCGCGCGCGTCCGGCGGTGTCCGGCTCGATGCGAAGGCCCTGCTGGCAGGCCGGGACAGCGGCACGCACGTGTACGTCTGCGGTTCGCCGCGACTCGTGGCCGCCGTCCGCGAGGCGACGGCGTCGTGGGCGCCCGCACGCGTGCACAGCGAATCCTTCGTGCCCCAGCCGCCCGGAGGCCCTGAAGAGCCCTTCGAGTTGCAACTGCGTTCCACCGGCCAGGTGCTGGCCGTGCCCGGCGGACGGACGGCCCTATCGGTGCTGCGTGAGGCCGGGCTCATCGTGGCGTCCGCCTGCGAGATCGGCGTGTGCGGCGCCTGCGAGCGCCCGGTGGCCTCGGGCGAGGTGCTGCATCGCGACGTCGTGCTCGACGAGGCAGGGCAGGCACGGTCGATGATGACCTGCGTGTCGCGTGGCCGGGGGAGGGTGGTGCTGGATTTGTGAGCGACCGCAGGTCGGAAGAGGGGGTGTCGGTGACCTTCAGGCCCAGAGTTCGACCACGGCGGCGCCCTCCTCCAGCAAGGCCCGCTCGATCACCGCAGCCTGGTCCAGCAGCAGCTTCACGACGCCCGCCACGCGAAAGTGGTGCGCTCTCGGTCGGCGGCATGGCGCAGGACCGCGTGGATGTCATCCACGGTAAGTTCGGGGAAGTCTTCCAGAATCTCGTCGTGACTCATCCCGCTGGCCAGCATGCCCAGCACGTCATAGACGGTGATGCGCAGACCACGGATGCAGGGCTGCCCGCCCCGCTTGCCGGGCTCCAGGGTGATGGGGTTGTCCATGGTCGTCGCCCAATCGAGTTCTGATCATGTGATCGTACGCTTGGGGCGCTGAGTTCGCGGTGGCCGGGTTCACTTCCCGCTTACAGGACTTTGCAGCGCCGTCAGGGTGTCCCGTCGCCTGTCCAGAGCCTCGCGGAGGCCGGCCTGCGGCTGCGAGATCGGTGTGCGCCATGCCTGCAAGCGCCCCGCTCAGGTCGGAAGAGGTCGCACGGCCACGCTGACCGCCGGCCCGCCGACATTCCTCAACGCCCCCAGAACCCCCGGTGCAGCGCCGTGATCTCGTCCTCGACCGACGCCACCGGGCCGATGACCTCCACGGCCTTCTGGCCGCGGGCGAACACGTCGCGGCAGGGCAGGTCCAGTGTCGGGTTCTCGGCGTGGTTGCCGGTGAGTTCGAGCAGGCGGCGCTCGGTCATGCCGTAGACCAGCCGTCCGATGTGGGCCCAATACTGGGTGCCGGCGCACATCGCGCAGGGCTCGACGGTGGTCACCAGGGTACAGCGCCACAGGGTGTCGGCGTCGAAGCGGCGCGCGGCTTCGCGCGCCAGCACCGACTCGGCGTGGTTGACGCTGTCGACGTTGCCCTGCTCGAGCAGCACCGTCTGCCCGTCAGGGGCCAGCAGCAAGGCACCGAAGGGATGGTGACCTGCGTCCATGGCCGCCTGCGCCACGGCGTTGGCGCGGCGCAGCCAGTGGGCCGCCTGGGCTTGGTTCATTGCGGCTCGGCAGGGTTGGCCGGCGTCATGCGAAGGCGGAGAGGTTGTTGCGTGGATCTACGCGGCCGCTCAGATCGCCTGGGAACCGCGGTGCGCCCAGCCGGTGGTGCGCTTCTCGATCCACGAGAACAACTCGTACATCAGCATCGCCATCACGCCGATCACCACCAGACCCGCAAACGCCAGCGGCAGGCGCTGCTGCGAGCCGGCGGTCTGCATCAGGTAGCCGATGCCGGAGTCGCCGGCGGTCATCTCGGCCAGCACGGTGCCGACGAAGGCCAGCGTGATCGAGACCTTGAGCGAGCCGTAGAAGTAGGGCATCGAGCGCGGCAGGCCCACCTTGACGAGCACATCCCAGCGCCGCGCGCCCAGCACGCGCAGCACGTCCTCGAGCTCGGGCTCGAGCGTGGCCAGGCCGGTGGCGATGTTGACGGTGATCGGGAAGAAGGAGATCAGGAAGGCTGTCAGGATGCCCGGCCCCAGGCCGATGCCGAACCACACCACCAGGATGGGCACGACGGCTGCCTTGGGCACGGCGTTGAAGGCCACCATCAAGGGGTAGATCGCGGTGTAGGCCAGCCGTGAGCTGCCGATCAGAAAGCCCAGCAGCACGCCCACGACGATGGAGATGCCGAAACCCACCATCGTCACCCAGAAGGTCTTCCAGGCGGCCTCCATCAGCGGCCCGGTGAACTCCAGGAACTGCTGCGTGATCTGCACCGGCCCGGGGAAGATGAAGTCGGGCACGTCCAGCAGGCGCACCGCGACCTCCCACACCAGCAGGATGCTGGCCAGCAGGATCAGCGGCGACCAGCGTTCGATGGATTTCGGCATGTTCATGGTGTCGTGGGTGCCGCAGTGGGCTGGCGGATCGCGCCGATGTGGCCGCGAAGCTCGTGCACGATGTCGGTGAACTTCGGCGTGTAGGTGACCTCGAGGTCGCGCGGGCGCGGAAGGTCGATCTCGCGCTTGACGACGAAGCGGCCCGGGCTGCGGCTCATCACGTAGACCGTGTCGGCCAGGAAGACGCTTTCGCGCAGGTCGTGCGTGACGAGGATGACGTTGAACTTCTGCGCCGCGTGCAGGTCGCGCAGCGCGCACCACAACTCCTCGCGGGTGAACGCGTCGAGCGCGCCGAAGGGCTCGTCGAGCAGCAGCATCTTGGGCTCGTGCACCAGCGCGCGGCAGATGCTGGCGCGCTGCTGCATGCCGCCCGAGAGCTGCCAGGGGAACTTGTCCTCGTAGCCGCCCAGGCCCACGCTCTGCAGCAGCGCGCGGGCCTTCTCCTCGTACTGCCTGCGCCGGGCCTTGAAGTTGGAGCGGTAGGGCTCGACGATCTCCAGTGGCAGCAGCACGTTGTCCACCGTGGTGCGCCAGGGCAGCAGGCTGGGCGCCTGGAAGGCCATGCCGCTGATCTTCAGCGGCCCGGTGACCGGCTCACCCCCGATGCGTATGCTGCCGCGGCTGGGCATCTTCAGGCCGGTGGTCAGCTTCATGAAGGTGGACTTGCCGCAACCCGAGGGGCCCACGATGGCGATGAATTCACCCTCATGCACCTGCAGCGAGATGTCCTCGACCGCGAAGTGGTTCTGCGCCAGCAACTCGTCGTTGTAGGCGAGCCAGACGTTCTGGAAGTCGACGAAGGGGGTCGTCATCGGGGTCCTTCAGGGCGAGGGCCCGGGCGCGTCGCCCCGGGCCGCAGGTCGGTGCCGGGGCCCGGGACAGCACCGCCCGGCCTGCGCCGCGCAGCGCAGCGCCCGGGGGCGGCGCAGGGCCGGGCCCGCGTCGGTCACTTCTTCGGCAGGATGTCGAGTTCGGCCTTGGACGGCAGGTAGGCATCGGTCCAGACGGCTGCAGCGTTGACCGGCGTCTTGGTCGCAAAGGCCTCGGACACCTGCTCGGCCATGGTCTTCAGGCGCGCGGGGACGACGACACCGAAGCCTTCGGCGCGCGCGTCCGGGCTCGCCACCACCGCATCGATGGCCATGCGCAGGCGCCGGCGTTCGAGCGCCACGTTGATGATGCCGTCACGCTGCTTGACGTATTCGATGGCCGGATCCGGGTCCGCCATGACCTCCTTGGCGCCCTTGGCGAAGGCACTCAGGAAAGCCTTGACCGCCGCCGGGTTGGCCTGCAGGAACTTCGGGCTGGCGATGATGACGTTGCCGTAGAGCTTGACGCCGAAGTCGGCGTAGGGCATCACGACGATGTCCTCGGTCTTGACGTTGCGTGCCTCGAGGTTGAGCAGCGAGGTGAACGAGAAGCCGGTGATCGCATCGATGTCGCCGCGCGCCAGCATCGTCTCGCGCAGCGGCGGGTCCATGCTCGTCCACTGGACGCTCTTGATGCCGTTGGCCTTGGCGAAGATCGGAAAGCCGCGGCGGCCGGCGTCGAACACCGGGGCGCCGAGCTTCTTGCCTTCCAGGTCGGCCGGCTTGCTGATGTTGTTCTTCTTCAGCGTCAGGACGGCGGCCGGCGTGTTGTTGTAGACCATCATGATGGCTACGGGCTTGTTCGGCGCATCGGGGTTGTTGGCATGGAACTCCATCAGCGCGGCCATGTCGGCGAAGCCCATGTCGTAGGTGCCCGAGGCCACTCGCGTGACGGTGCCGCCCGAACCGTTGCCCGAATCGATGGTCACGTCCAGGCCGGCGGCCTTGTAGTGGCCCTTGACGCTGGAGGCGAGGAACAACGCAGCCGGCCCCTCGAAGCGCCAGTCGAGCTGGAACTTGATCGGCGTCTGCGCCATGGCCGGCAGAGCAGACAGGGCGAGGGCGGCAGTGGCAACGGACACGAGGCCGCGACGGGTGAGCGAGAAGGTGGACATGCAGCAGACTCCAGGCATGGTTGCAGGACGTCAGCGCATTCTGCAAGGAATGTGCGCGGCGATCTCTTGGTAATTGCACCACCCCGGTGCAAAATCGCCCCAGGGCTTGCCGATGGTCCGCCCCTGACTGGTGCGCAAACCTGCTGGCCGCCCCGTGTTGGGTCCTGCTCACCGCGGCTGTCCCTGGGGGCCTGGTGAGCGCCCCCAAGGGATGGCAGTCGCCCGTGCCTGCCTCAACGATCGGATCGAAGCGGTCCTCGGCCTGGTTCGGCGGCCGGCGCCCGCCCGGCATGCGTGACGGACGAGGCCTCCTCGTCGCGGACCAGGTTCTCGATCATGGCCAGCAGGTGTTGTCGCATCTGCGCCACGGCGGCGTCCGGCAGACCGTCGATGCTGACCCGGTTGACGTCCTCGGCCAGGGGCACGAGGCGTTCACGCAGCGCGTGCCCGGTGGGTGTCAACTGGACGTGGACGTTCTTGCGGTTGCCTTCGCGCTGCACGCGCCGCACCAGCCCCATGGCCTCCATGGCCTTGACTGCAGCGGTGGTCGTGGGCTCCATCACGCCGGCGCGGGTGCTGAGCTCGCGCTGGGTCAGGCCGTCCTGCGTCCACAGGATGCGCAAGTAGGTCCAGTGCCCGAAGGACACGCCGTGCTCGGCCAGTCGGCGTTGCAGCGCGCGCATCTGCGCCCGCGCCACGTCACGCACCAGGTGCGCCAGACGGTCGTCAGGCACGGTCTCGCGCCAGTGGCGCAGGATGTGGCCGGTGTCGCCGGTGTCGCCGGTGTCGCCGGTGTTGACGCCGGCGCCGGCGGCGCCAGCCGTCTCACGCGCGCCCGCAGGCTGTCGGGGCGACCGAGCGTTGGCGCTCATGCCAGGCCCACCTGGTGCGAGGGCACGACATCGGCGCCCAGGCGTTGCGAGTCCAGGATCGCCAGGCACACCGCCAGCGTGGCGCGCGACCAACGTCCGTCGTGGCGGGGCGCGATGCCCTGGCGCAGCGCGGCCCAGAGTTCGTCGATGACCTCGGCCCGGGGCACGTCGGGCACCGGCGCCGCCAGGCGCCGCGTGCCGTGGCGGTCGATGAGGTCCACGCCGCCGGGCTGCAGGCGCAGGTCGGCGCGGTCGCAACTCACGATCACCGGGCCGAAGTGCTGGCAGGCCGTCGGTGCACCCTCGGGGGCGGGCTGGTACTGTGTGCCGCCGAAGTTGCGCTCGGCCTTGGCCTGCGCCTCGGCGGACTCGTCGCCACCGGTGTCCTGCCGTGCCTGCCAGCGCGCGCGGGTGTGTCGGTGGGTGTCAGGCGCTTTGGGCAGGCCGAGCTCTCCGATCCCGCCCATCAGCTCGTCGCTGTCGTAGTGCGCGTAGCCGCTGTAGGTCAGGCTGGCGTAGGCGCCGCACTCGAAGCCCAGCAGCGCGCTGTAGGCGCCTTCGGTGGGGCGTGCCGGGTCCCAGGCGCCGGTGTGGGCGCGCACGGTCGCCACGCGGCCACCGCCGAGCAGACGCACCATGTCCACCTGGTGTGCGGCCTGGCTGAAGACCACGCCCCCGCCGCGCGCGGTGTCGAGTTCCTCGGGGCGGCGCGGACGGTAGAGAAAGTCGGTGTACTGCATCGCGTGGATCATGCGCACTGCGCCGAACTCGCCGCTGTCGATCAGGGCCCGTGCGCGCCGCACCGGCGCGTCGAAGCTGTGGCTGTGGCCGATGACCAGGTGCGTGCCGGCGCGCTCGCAGGCCTCGATCATGCGCGTGCAGTCCGCCAGCGTCAGCGCCATCGGCTTCTCCACCAGCACGTGCTTGCCGTGACGGGCCGCCAGCTCGACGTGCCCGGCGTGCAGGCCGTGGGGTGTGGCGATGTAGACGAGCTCCACGTCGGGGTCGGCGCAGACGGCCTCGACCGAGCCAGCTGCGCGGGCGCCGAATCGGGCCTGGAGTGCGGCGCAGGCCCCCGGGCGCGGGTCGTGCCCGGCGACCAGACGCACGCGCCGGTCGCGCTCGAAGGTGGGCAGCATCAGCGTGAAGGCGCGGCCCAGCCCCAGCACGCCCAGACGGATCGGTGGCGTCTCGTCCACGGTGTTCACGGCCGCGACGCCCCGTTCACAGGTCCAGCACCAGCGGCCCGTTCAGCGCGCGCGAGACGCAGGGCATCACCTGCGTGGCCTTGTCCTCATCGAGCAGCACGAGGTCGCGGTGATCGGCCTGGCCGTCGAGCAGCGTCGTGCGGCACGAGCCGCAGGTACCGCTCTCGCAGGAGCTCGACACCTGCACGCCGTGCTCGCGCAGCACCTGCAGCGCGCTGCGGCCGGCCGGCACCTGCAGGCGCTGACCGCTGCGCGCCAGCACGATCTCAAAGGCCGTGTCGTCGGGGCGGGGTGCCGTGTCGGCGCCGAAGCTCTCGAAGTGAACCGTCGCCGAACTCCAGTGCCCGGTCATGTCGCGCACCGCCTCCATCAGCCCCTTGGGCCCGCAACAGTACAGGTGCTGGCCGTGCAGGCTGCCTGGCTTCTCGAGCAGGGGCCACAGGTCGAAGGCCCGCCCCGGGTCGCCGCCGTCGTGGTGGACGAGGGTGCGACTGGCCAGCGGGGCCGCGCGCAGCTCGTCGAGGAAGGCGGTGGATTCGGCGTCGCGGCTCAGCACGATCAGGCGAAAGGCGCGCGTACCCTCGTCCAGGAGGTGGCGCGCCATGGCCATCAGCGGCGTCAGGCCGATGCCGCCGGCCACCAGCAGCAGGCTGCGTGCGCGCGGATCGAGCTCGAACTGGTTCTCGGGGGGACGAACGGACAGCAGGTCGCCGGCCTGCACCCCATCGACCAGACTGCGCGAGCCGCCCCGGCCCTGCGCTTCGCGCTTGACCGCGATGACGTAGCGGTGGCGTTCCTGCGGGTCGTTGCTCAACGAGTAATGGCGCAGGTCGCCCGAGGGTGCGTGCAGGCACAGGTGCGCGCCGGCGGTGAAGGCCGGCAGATCCTGCCCGTCGGGGGCACGCAGGTCGAAGCATCGGATGTCGCGGGCGGCCCAGCGGGCCTCCTCGACACGCAGCATCATGGCCGGAGGTTTGGCGGGCATCGTGGGCATCGCTGGTTCTGCGGCCGAAGGGGGTGGGTGGGGGCAGGTGCGGTCGAGGCCCACGCGGGTTTCCCCGGTTGACACGGGATTGTCGCCTGTTCGAGACTGAATCTTAGGACGCTAAGCATAATGCGCCTCGGCTCTTGACGGCCGAAGGCGTGCTGCGCCCAGGCGTCCTTTCCACTGCACCCTCTTCTCGGCACCCTCGACAAGGAATCTTCCCATGCGTCGCAGAACCCTTGCCGCGCTGGCCGTTTCGGCCGGCGCACTCCTGCTGGCCGGCACGAGCGCGGTGCACGCGCAGACCGCCTACCCCACGCGCACCGTCAAATTTATCGTCCCCTATGCGCCCGGCGGCCTGCCGGACTCGGTGGCGCGCCTGGTCGCGCTGAAGCTCACCGAGCGCCTCGGTCAGAGCGTGGTCATCGAGAACAAGCCCGGCGGCAACGGCATCGTCGCCTACCAGGCGCTGCTGCAGAGCAATCCGGGCGATGGGCACGCCTTCATCGTCTCGGACGGCTCGATGCTGTCGATCACCCCGCTGGTCAACAAGGCCGTGCCCTACCGGGTGGGCGTCGACATCCTGCCGGTGTCGCTGATCGCGCGCTCGCCGCTGTTCGTGGTGGCGCACCCGAAGACGGGGGTGAACACCTTTCGCGAGTTCGTCGACCTGGTCAAGGCCAAGCCGGGCGAGTTCGCCTACGGCTCGTCGGGCATCGGCAGCACGCACCACCTGACGATGGAGGCGATCAAGGCCTCGCTGAATCTGGATCTGCGGCACGTGCCCTACCGCGGCTCGGGCCAGTCCACGCCGGCGCTGGTGGGTGGGCAGGTGGAGTTCTCGGTGGCGGCGCTGCCCTCGATGGCTGGTTTCGTCGCCAACGGACAGGCGCGTGTGCTGGCCAGCAACGCAGGCGCACGGTCGGCCCAGGCCCCCGACATCCCGACGGTCGCCGAGACCATCCCCGGCTTCGACCTGTCGGTTCTCGTCGGCGTCATGGCCGCCGCCGGCACGCCGCAGGTGGCCATCGACCGCATCAGCTCGGAGATCGCCGAGGTGGTCAAGAACCCCGAGGTGGTGCGCGTGTGGCAGAAGGCCGTCATCGACCCCATCGGGGCCGGCCCGGCCGGGTATGCGCGCGAGATCGAGCGCGAGAACGCCGCCATGGCGCGCGCCGCCGCCGCGGCGCGGCTGAAGGCCGATTGAGAGGCCGAGCCGTCGATGGGCATCCGCTGACCTGCTGCGATACCGATGATCACCCCTGAAGACAACGACCTGCTTTGCCGCGTCACGGGCACGGCCACCATGGGCCGGCTGATGCGCCGGCACTGGACACCTGTGTGCCTGCTGGAAGAGGTGTCCGAGCCCGACGGTGCGCCGGTGCACGCGCGGGTCTACGGCGAGGATCTCGTCGTCTTCCGCGACAGCGATGGGCGCATCGGTGTGCTCGACGAGAAGTGTCCGCACCGCCGCGCATCACTGGTCTACGGCCGCAACGAGGAAGGCGGCCTGCGCTGTCTTTATCACGGCTGGAAGTTCGACGTCGAGGGCCACGTCCTCGAGATGGTGTCGGAGCCGGTGGCCAGTGGTCTGGCCGACCGCGTCAAGCACCGCGCCTACCCGGTCACGGAATGGGGCGGCGTCGTCTGGGCCTGGTTCGGCGCTGCGGACGCCGTCCCCGAGTTCACGCCGCCGCCCTGGGCGCCGACAGCCGAGGCTCGGGTCAGCATCGCCAAGGTCGTCGTGCCCTGCAACTGGGCGCAGGTGCTGGAGGGCGCGATCGACTCCGCCCACAGCTCCAGCCTGCACTCCTCGGACATGGTGCCGGCGCGGGTGGACGGCGCCAAGGCGACGGGGCAACTGTGGTTGCGTCCGTCCACCGACAAGTCGCCCCGGCTGCAGGTGCAGCCCACCGACTGGGGTTTCCGCTACGCGGCGATCCGCCGGCCCATCCAGCAGGCTGCGACGCACGACTATGTGCGCTCCTCGGTCTTCGTCGCGCCGTTCACCGTGCTGATCCCGCCCAACGACCAGTACAACGTGGCCAATGTCAATGTGCCGCGCGACGACACCAGCACCACCTTCTATTTCATCGCCTGGGGCCACCCCACCCGCACGCCCGAGACGGAGACCTGGCGCCGCTTCCTGCGCCAGACCGTGGGCGTGGACCTGGACGCCCACTACCGCCCGTTGCGCAACGAGGACAACCGCTTCTGGCAGGACCGCGCGGCGATGAAGGCGGGCAACTTCACCGGCATCAGCGGTTTTCCGAACCAGGACCTGGCGATGTGGGTCAGCATGGGCCCGATCGCCGATCGCAGCGTCGAGCGCCTGGGCGCGAGCGACCTGGCCATCGTGGCCTTCCGCAGGAAGATGCTCGAGGCCGCGCGGGCCTTCGAGGCGGGCGAGCCGGCCGTGGGCACCGGGGCGCAGGCCGTCCCGGCGGGCACCTGCGCCTTCCAGGCCATCGTCCCCAAGAGCACCGACTGGCGCGAGCACCCGGTGGCGCCGGTATGGGCCGACGAGGTCGCGCCCGGCACCTTCGAGCCGTCCTACAACGTCGGGCGCTGATAAGCTCCCGAGTCGGGTCGAGCCGGTCTGGATCGGTGACGCCGCCCGGTGTCGCCGGCGCCCGGCAGCCCATCGCATCAGCCTTCCCCATCATGAGCAAGCTCCAACTCTCCATCGCCATGGGCGATTACGACCGCACCCGCGCGCTGCTCGACGGCCGCGTGCAGATCGACGGAGTCGATCCGGTCTACATGACCCTCTACCCCGAGGAGATGTTCTTCCGTGCGATGCGCGGTCGCGAGTTCGACATCTGCGAGCTCTCGTTCTCCAGCTACACGGTGAAGACGGCGCAGGACGACTGCCCCTATGTCGCGGTGCCGGTGTTCCTGTCGCGCGCCTTCCGCCACACCTCGATCTACGTGCGCAAGGACCGCATCCACCGCCCCGAGGATCTGAAGGGCCGGCGCGTGGGCCTGCCCGAGTACCAGCTCAGCGCCAACGTCTGGGCGCGCGCGCTGCTGCACGACGACTTCGGCGTCGCGCCCGAGGACGTGACCTGGGTGCGTGGCGGCATCGAGACACCCGGCCGGCCGGAGAAGATCGCGCTGAAGCTGCCGCCGGGCGTGCGCCTGGAGAACGCCCCCGAGGGCAGCACCATCACCGAGCTGCTGGACCGTGGCGAGATCGACGGCTTCATGGCCCCGCGCCCGCCCGGGCCGCAGGCGCTGGCCAACCCGAACGTCGGCTGGCTCTTCGACGACCCCACCGCCGTGGCCAAGGATTACTACCGCCGCACCGGCATCTTTCCCATCATGCACGTCGTGGGCGTGCGCAAGACGCTGGCGCAGCAGCACCCCTGGCTGCCAGGGGCCGTGCTCAAGGCCTACACCCAGGCCAAGGCGGCGGCGTTGGAGGCGTTGTCCGACACCTCGGCCACCAAGGTGACGCTACCCTTCGTCGAGGAGCAGCTAAAGGCCGCGCGGGAGACGCTGGGCGAGGATTTCTGGTCCTATGGCGTGGCGCGCAACCGCGCGACACTGGAGACCTTCCTGCGCCATCATCACGCCCAGGGGCTGTCGGCGCGGCGGCTGTCGGTGGACGAGATCTTCCACCCTGCCACCTACGAGACCTATTCGATCTGAGACCTGTTCCTCCATGACCTCATCCGCTGCCGAAACCGCGGCCCCGGCCGATCTCCAAGCACCCCTGCTCGATGCCGTGGCTGCCGACGTGCGGCGCGCGCTCGACGAGGACGTCGGCAGCGGCGACCTGACCGCCGCGCTGGTGCCGGCCGAGCGTCAGGCCGTGGCCACCATCGTCTGCCGCGAGGCCGCCGTGATCTGCGGCGAGCCCTGGGTCACCGAGGTGCTGCGCCAGCTCTCGCCCACCGCGCAGGCCACCTGGCACGTGCGCGACGGGCAGCGCTGCACGCCCGGGCAGACCATCGTCGAGATCCGCGGCCCCGCGCGCGAGCTGCTCACCGCCGAACGCACCTGCCTGAACTTCCTGCAGACGCTCAGCGCGGTGGCCACCAAGACGGCGCGCCACGTGGCCGAGGTGCACGGCACGCGCGCGGCCATCCTCGACACGCGCAAGACGCTGCCGGGGCTGCGCCTGGCGCAGAAGTACGCGGTGCGCTGCGGCGGCGGGCAGAACCACCGTATGGGCCTGTACGACGCCATCCTCATCAAGGAGAACCACATCGCCGCCGCCGGCAGCCTCACGGCCGCCTTCCGCGCCGCGCAGGCCGTGGGCGCGCGCGCGAGCTTCATCCAGGTGGAGGTGGAGACGCTGCGCCAGCTGCAGGAGGCGCTGGACGCCGGCGTGACCATGGTGCTGCTGGACAACATGCCGCTGGAGACCATCCGCGAGGCTGTGCGCATGACCGGCGGCCGCTGCAGCTTGGAGATCTCCGGCGGCGTCACCTTCGAGACCCTACGCTCCTGCGCCGAGACCGGTGTCGACCGCATCTCGGTGGGCGCCTTGATCAAGGACGTGAAGGCGGTGGACTTCTCGATGCGCTTCGCGCAGCGGCCGGTCGAGGCGATCTGAAAGCCTGAGCGCAGCAGGGCCGCTCGGGTCCGAGCCAGCGCCCGGTGTTCACGACCCACTCGTTCGGGCCGACGAGCCCTTCGTCGTGGCTCCGTACAGGCCCTTCGGCTTTGCTCAGCACGGGCCCTTCGACGAGGATCTGGGCACTCCCATCGACGACGCTCTGGGCAGGCCCTTCGACGGTGCTGGTCCTTCGACGAAGCTCAGGACAGGCTCTTCGACGGTGCTCAGGACAGGCCTGTCGACGCCCTGCACGGGCACTTCGACGGTGCTCTGTGGGGACGGACACGGGCTGATCTCAACCACATCTTCTTGAGGTCGCGCAGGCCCGTGTCCGCTGCGGCGGGACAGGATGTCGTGTGGGCTGCATTGTGCGCACGCCCGCTCCAACCCATCGGGCCGCATGGATCAGCAGACATCGACAGCCAGTTCGCCGGCACTTGCAGATCCCGGCGTCGGCGCGCCTTCGGGTTCTCGCGGCGCGGTCCAGGAACTCGCGTCGGTGACGTCGATCTTCTCCGGCGCGCACGCGCGGTGGTGGAGCGAGCTCTACGTCGGCCCGGCCGCCACGCCCGAGGCGCACTTCTTCCGCCAGCGCCGTGACCGTGTGCTGGCCTTGCTGGCGCAGCACGTCGCGCGGGACGGGCGCGTCCTCGACATGGGCTGCGGCGCCGGCCCGGTGCTGGCCGAGCTGCGAGCCGCGGGCTGGCGGTGCTGCGGGCTCGACGCGGCGCCCGACATGCTGGCGCAAGCGCGTGAACGGCTGAGCGCCGCCGGGCTGCCCGACGACGATCTGCACGAGGGCGACTGTCGTGCAACCCCTTTCCCCGACGCCAGTTTCGACGCCGTGCTCTGTCTGGGTGTCATCAGCTATGTCGAGGGCTATGCGCCGGTGTTGTCAGAGATCCGCCGTCTGCTGCGGCCGGGTGGTCTCGCGATCGTGACCTGCAGGAACGCGGCGCGCCCGGTCTGGTCCGACCCGTGGTGGCTGGCCACCGGCACGCTCAGACGCCTGGTCGGACGCCCGCGCCCGCCAGCCCCCTTCAGCCCCGGGCGCTTCCTCGAACGCGCCGACGTGCGCCAGCACCTGGACCGGGCCGGCCTGCTCGTGGAACGCGAGATCGGCATCGGTTTCGGTCCGCCACGGCTGGCGGGCAGGCCCTTGCTGGGCGACGCTGCCGCGGTGCGCCTGAGCGACGGTCTGGCGCGCGTCGTCTCGCGCACCGGGCTCTGGCCGCTCGCGCGTCGGGTCACCGACATCAACCTGTGGGTCGTCCGCCGGCCCGTCACACCCGCCCACGCATGATCCCGATCGACGGCGTCCTCGCAACCGCCTTGCCCCGCCCCTGGGCGCTGCCCCGTCGATGAGGGCCGAGATCCACGACTCCGCTGATGCCCTGGCCGGCCTGCGCGCGCAGTGGCGGGATCTCGAGTCGCGGGCCCTGGAGCCCAATGCCTACCTGTCGGCGCGCTTCGTCCTGCCCGCCCTGGCCTGCCTGCCGGCCTCTGCCCCCGTCTGGGCGGTGAGCGTGCATGAGGGCGCGGGTTCTGGCGGCCCGCTGTGCGCGCTAGGCCTGTTCCAGGCCTGCGCGCCCCGTGCCCTGTTTCCCGTTCCCCATGCGCAGGTGTACACCACGGTGCACTCCTTCCTGGGCGGGTTGCTGGTGGATGCGCAGACGGCCCGCCCAGCCCTGCACGCGATGCTCGACGGCCTGTGCCGTCGCACCGGCGGTCTCAGGCTGCACCGGATGTCTGCCGACGGCCCGACCGCCCGCCTGTTGCGCAGCGTGCTGGCCGAGCGTGGCGCCACCTGGCATGAGGAGGTGCGCACCGAGCGGGCCTGCATCGTGGCGGCCGCAGAGGGCGCGGGGCGATGGCGTGCGCACGCATCTCCTTCCAGGCTGCGCCATCACGAACGCCAACGGCGCAAGCTCGCCGAACTGGGGCGAACGTCCTGGCACTACCTGCGGGGTGACGACGTGCGGGACTCGACGATCGACACCTTCATCGCGCTGGAGCATGCGGGTTGGAAGGGTGCCGAGGGCACGTCCCTGGCGTCCGATGCGCGCCAGGAGCGGTTTTTCCGGCGGATGATCTGCGAGTTTCGTCCCGATGGGGATGTCTTCTTCACCGAGTTGAGATTGAGGGACGAGGTCATCGCCTCGACCTGCAACCTGCGCTCGGGTGGCGACGGCTTCGCCTTCAAGGTCTGCTTCGACCCCCGCTATGCCAAGTTCAGCCCGGGCTTGCTGAACGAGCTGGGTTTTCTCGAGGCGCTGGACCAGGCCGTGGACCATTTCCGTTTCATCGACAGCGGGGCGGAGCCGGGCTCCTTCATCGAGGGGCTCTGGCCGGACCGCCTGTCGCTGCTGTCGGGTTCGATCGCGCTGGGACACATGGCCCGTGTGGCGGCACGGGCCGCGAAGCACCTGTGGCTGCTTCGCCGACGGCTGATGCCCGCACCGGCACGGTCCCCTGCCGGCATGGAATCGCCGGTGCCCGGTCGGTCCGAAGGCGCGGCCGCGTGACGGCGCAGGTGGTTGCCGTCCAAGGTGGGATCGAGGCCGGGTCGCGACCCGACGCCGTTGTGCTGTCCTGTCTGGGCGGCTCGCAGGGGGACCTGGGTGTCGTGCGCACGCTGGGGCGGCGTGGCGTACGGGTGGTGCTGGTCAGCGAAGGCAATGGCGGCCCTGCGGGCCTGTCGCGCTATGCCGTCGAGCACCACCGCATCGCCCGCTTTTCCGACGACGCCGAGGTCATGGATGTCCTGGCGTCGATCGCCGCCTCCCATGCGGGAAGGCGGCCCCCGGTGCTCTTTCCCACGGCGGACCCCGATCTCGAATTCGTCACCCGGCATCACGCCGAACTCAGCCCGCACTTCGGGCTGGTCAACCCGCCGCCCTCGATCGTCGAGCCCTGTCTGGACAAGTCCCGCTTCCACGAATTTGCGTCGGCGCACGGCTTCCCGGTGCCCGATACCTGGTGCCCGTCCGATGTCGAAGAGGTCCGGCGGATCGGGCGCTCGGCGCGGTTTCCCCTCATCCTCAAGCCGGCCTTCCCACCCAGTTGGGGTCGCGAGCCGCTGGCCAGCCTGCTGCAGCACAAGAAGGCGCTGACCCTGCACACACCCGATGCGCTCGTGGATGCCTACCGGCAGGTCGCCGCCATCGACCCGAAGGTCGTCATTCAGGACTGCGTGCCAGGCCGTGACGACCGGCTCTATTCACTTCACGTCTACATGGATCGCCGATCGCAGCCCCTGGCCTGGTTCACCGGGCGCAAGCTGCGCACCTATCCGACCTATGCCGGCATCGGCTGTTTCGTGGAGAGCGTGGTGGTGCCCGAGATCATCGACGTCGGGCTGGCGATGCTGCGACGCGCGCGCTACACGGGTTCGGCGCTGCTGCAGTTCAAGCACGACGAGCGTGACGGGCGCTTCAAGCTGCTGGAGATCAACCCGCGCAGCAGTTCCTGGAACCAACTCGCGGCCGCCTGCGGCGTGAACCTGCCCTACGTGGCCTACGCCGATGCGATCGGCCTGCCGGCCGCGCGCCCGCCTGTGCAGCGCGAGGGGGTGAAGTACCTCTATCTCGAGAACGACTTCCTCGCCTTCCTCGATTACCGCCGCCACGGCGACCTCTCCACCCGCCAATGGATCGCGTCGCTCACGGGCCCGAAGGTCTTCCAGCTCCTGGCGGTTGACGATCTGCGGCCCTTCCTGAGCGACCTCGCAGTCAAGGCGGGCCGGGCCTGGCGCAAGGCGGGGCGCGTGTTGGGAGGCCGTTGGCGCTCCAAGTCCGACAGCTTCTCCGTCGCACACCACGCGCCGCGCGCCGCCCCGGACCGGTCGGGGCGGGAAAGCTGATTCGGGTGCTCGAAGCGCGGGGGCACTCGAGTGCACCAGCGGGACAGACGGGATCGTCTCCAGAACCGCGCATGCCTCGGGGAGCACAACGAGATCGACACTTCCCGCGGTCGGGGACATAGCACAAAGTGCTATAAACTCATCGGGTGAGCAGGCGCGTATTCAAGCTCAAGACCTTCGCCCGTTGGGCAAGGAAGCTTCTGTCTGACGAGCAACTATGCACCGCCGCACGGGAGATCCAGCGCGGCGAATACGAGGCCGATCTTGGTGCCGGTCTGTGCAAGAAGCGCATCGCGGTTCCCGGGCAAGGCAAGAGCGGTGCGACACGTACGCTGGTGGCCAAGGAGGGTGTTCATGGGATCTTCTTCATTGCGGGGCGACAGAAGAGTGATCCTGGCACCGATTTCTCGGATGCAAGCGTTGCCCAGGCGCAGGTGATTGCGCAAGCCTTGCAAAAGACCAGTGCAAAGAAGTTGGATGCGTTGATCGAAGACGGTGTGTTGAAGGAGATCTGCCATGGCGGCCAGGAAATCTGATCGAGTTTCAGCAGAGATGGTCGAGATGGCCTTCCTGCTGAGCAAGCACGAGGTCCTTTCCGCTCATGACCTGGAGCGAATCAAGGCACTGTCATCGCCGCCCCCCGCCTACACACCCGAGCGCGTGGCGCAGATCCGCATCAAGAAGGCGAAGATGAGCCAATCGGTCTTTGCCGGTATGCTCAATGTGACCACGTCGACGGTACAGAAGTGGGAGTCTCCTGCTTCTGGAAAACATCCCGGAGGGGCGGCGGCGAAGTTGCTTCAGATCATCGAGACGAAGGGCATCGAGGTACTCGCGGTCTGAACCCTGGCACCCGAAAACGTGCCACTGATGCCTGATCCGGCCGGAACGCTTCACGATAACCTGATTCGGCTGCCGGTAGGCCATCAGGCCATCAGCGCCCCCGCTCCGACGGCCTCCCAGGGGCCGCTGTCACGTCACCGGCGCCGGGTTGAACAGCACCAGCGCGTTGTGCAGTCGGTGCTGCTCGGCCCAGGTGCGGCGGCCGCTGGCCACGTCCAGCAACAGGTGGAACAGGCGCCAGCCCATGTCCTCGACGCTGCACTCGCCGTCGGCCACGGCGCCGGCGTTCAGGTCCATCAGGTCGTGCCAGCGTTGCGCGAGTTCGGTGCGCGTGGCCACCTTCACCACCGGGCACTCGGCCAGACCGTAGGGCGTGCCGCGGCCGGTGGTGAAGACGTGCAGGTTCATGCCGGCGGCCAGTTGCAGCGTACCGCAGATGAAGTCGCTGGCCGGCGTGGCGGCATAGATCAGGCCGCGGGTGGTGGCGCGCTCGCCGGGCGAGAGCACGGCCGCAATCGGCATCGAGCCGCTCTTGACGACCGAGCCCATGGCCTTCTCGACAATGTTGGACAGGCCGCCAGCCTTGTTGCCCGGCGTGGTGTTGGCGCTGCGGTCGACCTCGCCGCGCGCCAGGTAGGCGTCGTACCAGGCCATCTCGGCCACCATCTTGCGCGCCACCTCGGGGCTGGCGCAGCGCGCGGTCAGGGTCTCGACCGCGTCGCGCACCTCGGTCGTCTCGGAGAACATCACCGTGGCGCCGGCGCGCACCAGCAGGTCGGCGCACACGCCCACGGCTGGGTTGGCGGTGACGCCGCTGAAGGCGTCGCTGCCGCCGCACTGCACGCCCACCACCAGCTCGCTGGCGGGGACGGTATCGCGGCGGCGCGCGTTCAGGCGCTGCAGATGGGTCTCGGCCGTGGCGAGGATGGCGGCGATCATCGACTCGAAGCCGACATGCTGGCTGTCCTGCAGGCGCACGTGGGACCAGGGCGTCTCGGCCGGCTCGGGCGAGGGAACCGGCTCCGCCGCAGCGCCAGAGGTGGGGCTCGGTGTCGCGCGCACCGTCTCCACCCGCAGCGGCAGGCTGCCGGGCGGCAGCAGGCGCTCAGGCTGCAGCTTCTCGCAGCCCAGGCTCAGCACCATGACCTCGCCACCGAAGTTGGGGTTGCGCGCCAGGTGGCGCACGGTACGGATGGGGATCACAGCCTCGGGCGCGTCGATGGCCACGCCGCAGCCGTAGGCGTGCTCGAGCGCCACCACGCCGTCCACGTGCGGGTACCGGGGCAGAAGATCGCGCCGGATGCGCTCCACCGCCACGTCCAGCACGCCGGCCACGCACTGCACCGTGGTCGTCACCGCCAGCAGGTTGCGCGTGCCCACCGATCCGTCGGGATTGCGGTAGCCCTCGAAGGTGTGGCCCACCACGGGCTCGACGGCCGGCCGTGGCGCGGTGGCCAGCGGCAGGCCGTCCAGGCTGCGGGCCGGCGGCATCTTCAGCAGCCGCTCATGCACCCAGCTGCCGGCGGGCAGGTCGCGCAGCGCATGGCCGATGGTCACACCGTAGCGCGTGACCGGGCTGCCCTCGGCGATGTCGACGAGCGCCACCTTGTGCGCCTGCGGCACCCGGTCGCGCAGCACCAGCCCGCCCGGCAGCACGGTGCCGGCCGGCAGCCCGCCTTCGTTGCCGACGATGGCGACGTTGTCGCTGGCGCCCATGCGCACGAGCACGGGGACGGGGGGCGCGTGGCCCGCGCCGCTAAGGCGGGCCGGGGCATTCGGCATGTCTGGTGGGCGCATGTCGAAATGATATGCGGCGCCACAGTCTCGAGCTGCGGTGCGCAGGTCGGGCCATCGGACGGCTTCAGCGCTCCCGCCTCAGGCTCTCAGGCCGTCCAAGCCGACGATCTCCGGCGGACCGAGTCGCATCAGCGTCAGACGCAAGGTCTCGACATTCTTCTCGTCCTGCGCCGTGGCCATGGCGTCAAGCAGCACCTCACGGATCTCGCCGCTCGTCACGAGCTCCATGTCCCAGTCGGGGAACAGCCGCTCGCGCACCTCGTTGCTCTCGCTCAGCGTCACGACCTGGCGATGGCGGGGGTCGGCGCGGATGCGGTCCATCAGGGCCACGATGTGGTCGCGCGGGCCTTCGATCCACTGGAAGAAGACGCCGCCGCCGAACACCAGCATCCCGGTGATGCCCAGCCCCGGGTTGGCTGCGTGGGCCTGTTCGACGATGCGCGCCACCGTGTGTTCGTCCACGCCTTCGGAAGCCAGACTGCAGTAGACGGTCTGGTACAGGGGTTCCCGCGGGTGGGTTGGGCTGTCCGGTCCAGGGCCAGCGCTTCGTACGGGACAAGGGGCGCTCATGGGGCGGGTCTCCGGTGGGTGCCACGCTGCGGGAGCGCATGTGCGCAAGACAATCCTGTCAGGGTAGCGCAGCCAGCGGCGGCGCGCGGCGCCTGGGGTCAAACCGCTGCCCGAACGGCCGGTCGGCGCGCGAGACACGGTCGCACGGAGAGGGGCGGTCGCAGAAGGCTCGTCGATGCGAGGCAGCCCGCAGGCTCGTTCACGGCGTCAGCAGGTGACCGGTCTTGACCAGGATGGTGCAGCCTTCCCTGCTGAAGGGCGTGTGCTCGCTCAGTTGCGGGCTGCGCAACCAGGTGCCCGCCGGATAGTGGCCGTGCTCGTCCTCGAAGACGCCGTCGACCACATAGATCTCTTCGCCGCCGTGATGCCGATGGCGCTGGAACCAGGTGCCGGGCGCCCAGCGGAAGAAGGCGGTGTGCCGGGCCCCGAAGGCGTACACGGGCAGCACGGTAAGGCCCGGCACGAGGCCGGGGCGCCAGGCCCCGCGCCGGCTGTCGACCACCACCCGACCGGCGTCGTCGGGTTCGAGGTGGCGCAGTTTCACGAAGAGTACGCAGCCGGGCTCCGAGCGCGGCGCATGCGCCGAGCCCGGGGGGTTCTTGATGAAGGTGCCCGCGCCGTAGCGGCCGGTCTCGTCGGCGAACTCGCCTTCGAGGACCAGCAGTTCCTCGCCGAGTTCGTGTGTGTGGGTCGGGAAGGTCGAGCCCGGGTCGTAGCGGACGATGGACGTGGCGCGCGCGACCTCACCACCGTCGCGCTCGACCATCCGCCGGTGCACACCCGGGCTGGGTGCCGCCACCCAGGGCAGCAAGGTGGTGTCGATACAGGCGCGCTGGCCGAGGTCGGCGTGGATCTGGAGGTGTGTCATGCCGTGCATCATCCCCGATCCGCGCGCCTTGGATCAGGCCGGGAGGCTGTCGGACTGGGGCGTCGCCTCCCAGCCCCTCCTAGCCTTGCGTGTTGACATACACCGCGTACAGCGAGTGGCTGGCCGCCATGAACAGGCGGTTGCGTCTGGCGCCGCCGAAGCAGACGTTGGCGCAGCGCTCGGGCAGGTGGATGTGGGCGACGGCCTGGCCTTCGGGGGTGAAGACGCGCACGCCGTCCAGCGCCGCGGAGTCGGCGCCGGGCGAGCCGTCGCTGCCCCAGCCGCACCACAGGTGACCGGTCGTGTCGACCGCGAAGCCGTCGAGGGCCCCCGGGCCCTGGGCGTCGACCGCGAGGCGGCGGTTTGACAGGTGGCCGTCGTCACCGACGTCCCAGGCCCAGATGAGACGATGCGGCCGCGCGCGGCTCTCCACGACGTACAGCGTGCGTTCGTCGGGTGAGAAGGCCAGGCCGTTGGGGCCGGCCAGGTCGGTCAGCATCGCCTGCAGGCGCCCGGTGTGCGGGTCCAGCCTGAACACGCCCTGGAAGGGCAGTTCGGGCTCGGCCGGCTCGCCCTCCCACCAGCCGTGCAGGCCGAAGGGCGGGTCGGTGAACCAGATGCTGCCGTCGCGCGCGCAGACGATGTCGTTGGGTGAGTTCAGGCGCCGGCCTTCAAAGCGATTGGCCAGCACGGTGAGGCTGCCGTCGTACTCGGTGCGCGTGATGCGCCGGCCCAGGTGTTCGCAGGTCAGCAGGCGGCCCTGCCGGTCGCGCGCCAGGCCGTTGGCGTGTTGCGAGGGTTGGCGGAAGACGCTGAGCGCGCCCGAGGTCTCGTCCCAGCGCAGGATGCGGTTGTTGGGGATGTCGGACACCAGCAGGTAGCGTCCGTCGCCGAACCACACCGGCCCCTCGGCCCAGCGCATGCCCGTGGCGAGTTGCTCCACGGTCGTGCTGAAGACGCGCAGCCGCAGGAACGACGCATCGAGCACCTCGATGGCCGGGTCGGGGTAGCGAGCGCTGGGCACATGGGGCACGCACCATTGGCTGCCCATGGCGGTGGAGGGGCCGGTGGAGGAGGTCATGTCGTCGTCCCCTTTGGCGGGTTCAGCTCGAACGGGTTCTCTTGCGAGCCCCGCGCGCGGTCATGGGCTCAGGAAGCACTCAATCAGACGGGCCCATCTTCACGAAGGCGCCGCCCTGGAAGATGGCCGCCGGGTCACGCCGGTCGATCACGGGTTGCCGGGCCTCCAGCTCGGCGCGGAAGGCATCGGCGCTGTCCTGCGGCCGGTAGCCGATGTGGGCCGCCGGGGTGTTGTCCCAGAAGCGTGTGCGGTTGTCGCTGAAGCCGTAGATCACCGTGTGGCCGACGATCGGTGCGGTCAGCGATGCCACGATCAGGCGCTCGGTGTCGTCGAAGCTCATCCAGGTGGCGAGCATGCGACGGTCACGCGGCGCGGCGAAGGACGAGCCGATGCGCAGGCTGACCGTCTCCACGCCGTGGCGGTCCCAGTAGAGCTGCGCCAGGTTCTCGCCGAAGGCCTTGGACAGCCCGTAGAAGCCGTCCGGGCGCACCGGGTCCTTCGGGCTGACCACCTGATCCTGGCGGTAGAAACCGGTGACGTGGTTGGAACTGGCGAAGACGATGCGCGGCACGCGATTGCGGCGTGCGGCCTCGTAGAGGTTGACCATGCCGACGATGTTGCTCGGAAGGATGCGGTCCCAGGGCTGTTCGTTGGAGACGCCGCCCATGTGGACCACCGCGTCCACGCCTTCCAGCAGGCGCATCATGGCGTCGGCATCGGCCAGGTCGGCGAGCATGATCTCCTCGCCGGGGCCGGCCTCGCCGAAGGGCGAGCGGTGGCTCAGCCGCAGGGTCTGGCAGTAGGCCTTCAGGCGCGGGCGCAGTTCACGGCCGAGGTGGCCGGCCGCGCCGGTGAGCAGCAGTCGGTTGACGCGCAGGGCGGAGGCAGGTTCGGTCAGCATCGTCTTCAGGCCTCATCGAAGGGGCGGGGGCAGGGGTATGCCGCAGACCTTGGCAGTGCAGTGTTGATCGAAGAAGGGATTTGCCTCGACAATCCTGCGGAAGGCGGCATGGAGATCAGTTGTCGTACAACTGTTCGTGTCGATTCTAGGGCAGCGTGCGGCGGTCTGGGGCTCATGACTGCCGCGCCACATCGAAGCGAGGCCATGGATCTGATGGAGCAGCGGGTGGTGGCGGACGCCTCGGGCCTGCCGCGGCGCCCGCGTAGCATGGCGCTGGCGCTGGCCGACGCACTGGCCGCGCGCATCCGGGACGGCCGTCTGCTGCCGGGCCTGAAGCTGCCGACCGAGGCCGGCCTCATGGCCGAGCATGGTGTCAGCCGCACCGTGGTGCGCGAGGCCCTGTCGCAACTGCAGGCCGCGGGGCTGGTGCGCACGCGTCATGGCATCGGCACCTTCGTGCTCGGCCCGCCGTCCGAGGACGTGTTCCGGGTCGACCACCAGCAACTCGAGACGCTGCGCGAGGTGATCGCGTTGCTGGAGTTGCGCATCTCCGTCGAGACCGAAGCCGCGGCGCTGGCCGCGCAGCGGCGCACCGGTGAGGACTTGCGGGTGATGCGGTCGGCGCTCGACGATTTCGCCCTGGCACTGGAAGAGGGCCGGGACGCTGTGGAGGCCGATTTCCGCTTCCATGCCGGCGTCGCGCGGTCGACGCACAACCCGCACTTCGCGGCCCTGCTGTCGACACTGGGGCCGCGCATCATTCCGCGCGCGCGGTTGCGTGGCGAGCCACCTGCCGTGCCTCTGGCGTCGGCCGATACCGCAGCGGCCGATCGACGCCCGGTGCTGCCCGACCAGGCCGAGGGTACCGGTACCGCCTCGGCGGTGGAGGCGGCACGCCTGGCCTACCTGCGGCGCGTGCATGCCGAGCACGAGAGCATCCACGACGCCATCGCTGCAGGCGATGCGGAGGCGGCGCGAGCGGCGATGCGCACGCATCTGGCCAACAGCCGGGAGCGGCGGCGCCGCGCCGCGGAGCAGGCGCTGGCCGAGGCGGGTCATGTTGTACGATGACTGATGCAGATCCCTGCGTTTCTCACCCCGCCCGGTCCGTTCTGATGCTTGCGTCCTCCACCCCCACCGTCACCCGCCTCGAGGCCATCCCCGTGGCCGGCCGTGACGGCATGCTGATGAACCTGTCGGGGGCGCACGGCCCCTTCTTCACGCGCAATCTGCTGATCCTGAGCGACA
>Ga0169931_10001759_pt1 | contig 35718 bp, 30 predicted proteins | sample Kivu_15m_20L_FD_129675 | JGI IMG/M metagenome (GOLD analysis project Ga0169931, IMG submission 129675) | Freshwater microbial communities from Lake Kivu, Western Province, Rwanda to study Microbial Dark Matter (Phase II) - Kivu_15m_20L... | ecosystem: Environmental > Aquatic > Freshwater > Lake...
CGCGTGATGTTCCACTTGTCGGCGATGCGCTCGGCACCTTCGAACTGCGACGTGAACTCGTACTGATCGAAGTAGCTCCTGGGCACCGGCACGCCGAGGCCGAGCGACTTGGCCGAGTTCGAACCGATCGGCACGCGACTCATCGACTCGACGCCACAGGCCATGGCGATGTCGACGACACCCGACGCGACGAGTGACGCAGCCAGGCCGGTTGCCTGCTGGCTCGAACCGCACTGCGTGTCGACGGTGGTGCACGCGGTGGTGAGCGGCAGACCCGCCGAGAGCCACGCGGTGCGGGTGATGTTGAAGCTCTGAGCACCGACCTGGCTCACGTTGCCGCCGACGACCTGTTCGATGGCGGCCGGGTCGATGCCGGTGCGACGGACGACTTCTTTCTGAACGAGTCCGAGGATCTCGGCGGGATGCAGGGTGGAGAGACCACCGTTCTTGCGGCCGACCGGTGTGCGGACGGCCTCGACGATCACGACGGAGCGACCAGAAGATGAAGAGTTCGACATGAGAGTCATCCTACGGTCACACTCGTGGCGTGACCCAGTCCGGAAACCGACCCTCAGACCACCCCTACTCACCGGGGGTGATCAGCCGGCTCACGCGATTCGAACCCGGGATGACACCTCCCGACTCGGTCGCCGGACATCGTTACGTGCACGTGGTCGAGTCGCGAGTCTGGGTCGACGATCGACGCGCCCACGACGACTGGTCGGTGCACTTCCTCGGACTGCTCGACGGCCACGCCTGGTGGGGTGTCGACGTCCCGCGCGGTGACGATCCGTCCGAGGGTGCGGCCCTCGACCTGTTCAGTTACTTCGGTCGCGCCTCGGAAGACGAATGGCTCGTGGCCGGGCGCGCCGTGCAGCTCGTCGACTGGGCTCGAACGCATCGCTTCTGCGGTCGGTGCGGGACCGCGACCGAACTCGCTCGAAACGAACGGGCCACGAAGTGTCCGGCGTGTGGTCTGGTGGCCTTTCCGCGACTGGCTCCGGCGATGATCACACTCGTCACGCGCGGTGAGCCCGGACCCGATCAGGAAGTACTGCTTGCGCGAGGTGTGCAGTTCCGCGCGCCGATGTATTCGTGTCTGGCCGGATTCGTCGAGCCAGGCGAGACCCTCGAAGGTGCGGTCGTACGCGAGGTGCGCGAAGAAGTCGGCGTCGAGGTGGGCAACGTTCGCTATCTCGGAAGTCAGCCCTGGCCGTTCCCGCACAGTCTCATGCTCGGTTTCCGGGCCGAATGGGTGAGCGGTGACATCGTGTGCGATCCGAACGAGATCATGGACGCGAATTGGTATCGCAAGGACGACTTGCCGCCGATTCCTCCCGGGATCTCGATCGCCCGCAAGTTGATCGACCATTGGCTCCGTAACGAGTGAAAGTCACGAGTGAACCTAACGAGTAGTCGTCACGAGTGAACCTAACGAGTAGTCGTCACGAGTGAACCTAACGAGTAGTCGTCACGACTAGGCGAGTTTCTCGGCGAACCAGTCGAGGATGATTTCGAACCGCTGACGACGATGCACGGGTGACCCGCTACGTGACAGTTCATGCGTCTCGGCCGGGAATCGATAGAAGACCACCTCTTTCTTCATCAGTCGCAGCGTGACGAAGAGTTCTTCGGCCTGGCTGATCGGGCACCGTAAGTCGTTCTCGCTGTGCACGATGAGGACGGGGACGTCGATGTCACGCGCGAGAGCGCTGGGCGACATCCGGGTGTATTCGTCGGGGTCGGCCACCGGATCGGAGCCGTGTTCGACGCGGAACATGGTGCCGATGTCGCTCGACCACTCCTCGGTGAGCAAGTTGTTGACCGATCGTTCGGTGCACACCGTGCGAAGTCGTCCGGCGTGACGAGCGGCCAGCAGTGTGGCCATGTACCCGCCGTAACTGCCGCCTTGCATGCCCACACGACCGCGGTCGCAGAACGGGTAACGCTCGAGTGCGGTGTCGAGAACGTTCAGAACGTCCTCGAGATCGGCTCCACCCCATCCGGTGCCGGGTCGTTTCGGATGCTTGGGGCCCATGATCGCCTGACCCCACGCTTCTTCGCGTCCCGATGATCCACGCGGATTGCACGCCACCACCACGAATCCGGCGGCCGCCTGAGCCTGGAACTCGTCGAAGTAGGTCTCGCCGTACTGCGTGTGCGGGCCGCCGTGAACGTTGAGGATCACCGGGTACGTCTTGTTCGCGTCGAAGTCGTGCGGACGCATGATCCAGGCGTCGATTTTCGTTTCGATATCACGTGTCGGGTTCTTCACCGGAACGGCGAACCGTTCCCAGTCGACTGGCTTCACGCGCGCCACGATGTCGGCCGAGACGTTCGTGAGAACCGTTTCGTTTCCGCTTCGCCACAGGTGGATCTCGGTGGGTCGAGTGGAGCTCGAGATCGCGGCGGCTGTGATGCCGGCACGATGATCGAACGCCTTCACGCAGCGGGCTCCGGTGGTGACCGCGGTGGGCGCGGTGGTCCCACGCGCGTCGATGCGCATGAGGTGGCACTGGCCGCGATCTTCGGCGGTGGCGAGGATGGTGGCATCGTCGATCCAGACCGGGGCGACGTTGCCGACCGTCGTCTCGAAGGTGCGGTCGAAGTCGGTCGATACCCACGAGTACGTCGAGGTGGCCAGATCGAGAACTCCCACCCGAACGTTCTGCGGATAGATGCTCGAATCGTCGTAACCGAGGAAGGCCACTCGCTTGCCGTCGGGGCTCGTGCTGGGAGACGAGTACACACCGCTGCGATCGGTGAGGGGAGTGATCGGCCCGTCGAGAGGAACCAGGTGGAGATCGGTGGCCAAGTCGAGATCCCAGTCGGCGTGTCGGGCCGCCGCCACCACGAGCGCTCGTGAGTCGGCCGTCCAGCAGAAAGATCCGTGGTCGTGATCGCCCGGCGTCAGATCGCGCGGTACTCCGGTTCCGTCGGCCGCGACGATCCACACGTGATTCGGGCGATCGAACACGAAGTTCTCACCGTCGAGTCGGGTGAAGAACGACGTGATGCGTCGCGGTGACTGCCACGATTCGTCGTCGGCCGAGTAGCGCTCGTCGGGCACTCGTGACGTGAACGCGATGAAGCGACCGTCGGGAGACCACGTCGGCGAATCGAGACCGTCCTTTCGTACCGCAATCGTTCGCGTCTCGCCAGGTGACGCGACCGGGATCACGTGCAGTGTGCGCTCGCCCTTCTTGGCACCTTGTGCGCCTTCGCGGCCCGACACGAACGCCAATTGACGCGAGTCGGGAGACCACGAGGGTTGCGATTCACCCGGATCTCCGGACGTGAGTGGATACGGTGCGAATTCACCCGTGGTGGACGCCAGCCACACCTGCGACTTGTACGTGTTCTTCTCCAGATCGACGCGGCTGGTCACGAACGACACGTATCGACCATCGGGGGAGACGACGGGAGAGGCTGCCTGCACCATGAGTTCGAGAAGCGTGGTGGCGATCGCGCGATGAGGGGATTCGGCCATGCGTCGAAGGTAGTCCCGATCGTGGTGGCGCCCGGAAAGTCGCCTAGTTTCACCGCATGGCCCTCACGAAAGCAGCCCTCGGAAAACTCGGACTCTGGACGTTCCAACTCGATGTTCAGCCCATGCGCGAAGCCCAGAAGTTCGCTGCACAGATCGAAGAGTTGGGCTTCCCAACGGTGTGGGTTCCCGAAGCCGTGGGTCGTGAACCGTTCGCGTCGACCGCCCTGCTCTTGTCGGCTACCGAAGAACTGATCCTCGCCACGGGTATCGCGAGTCTGCACGCTCGTTCTCCGATGACCATGCAAGCCGGCTGGAAGACCATCACCGAAGCGTTCCCCGATCGGTTCCTGCTCGGCATCGGTGTGAGCCATCAGCCGGCGGTCGAAGGTTTCCATGGTGGCAACTACGACAAGCCGTACTCCACCATGGTCAAGTACCTCGATGCCATGGACCGTGGTCTCTATTTCGCAGCCCAGCCGTCAGCGCCGCCTGCACGTGCTCTCGCCGCTCTCGGACCCAAGATGCTCAAGTTGGCGGCCGAGCGAACGATGGGTGCCCATCCGTACTTCGTCCCGGTGGAGCACACACCCATCGCGCGTGCTGCCATGGGTCCGGATGCCTTGTTGGCACCCGAGCAGGCGGTGGTGTTCTCGCGTGATGCGAGCGAGGCCCGTGCCATCGCTCGCGGATTCATGAAGACCTACCTCGGGCTTCCTAACTACACGAACAACTTGAAGCGTCTCGGTTGGACCGACGAGGACATCGCCGGCCCCACCGATGCATTGGTCGACGCCATCGTGGCGTGGGGATCGCTCGACGACATCCAGGCGCGCATCAAGGCTCATCTCGACGGTGGCGCCGACCATGTGTGTGTGCAGGTGTTGTCGCCCGATCCGACCAAGGTGACAATGGACGAGTTCCGCCAGTTGGCGTCGTTGATCCCGAGTCTCTAGAAGCGCGCGACGGCAGTATCCGTAGCGGTGGCGGTCGCAGCGTTGGTCACGACTTGCGAACGTCGTTGATCATTCGCGCGGCGACGATCAGAACGAGTGTGGCGAACAGGGCGTTCGACACGGTGTCGTCCATCACGTCGGCGATGATGCCACCGACGATGGCAGTGGGGATGCCCGCCACTCCCACGATCGCGGCCACGCGCATGTCGATGTTCTTCGATTTGCGGTTACGAATCGTTCCCATGATCGAGGTCGGAATGATCACCGCGGCCGATGTGCCCTTGGCGATCACGGGGATCTCGGAGAACAGAACGATCATGGCCGGCACCATCACGACGCCACCGCCGATACCGAGCAGGCCGGCCAGCACGCCGGTCGCGAAACCGACGGCGATCATGGCCACGGCGGTGAGGAACCCAATGGCGTCGCGTCCGTCGGCTTCGGTGGGGATGTAGAGCCGAATCGCAGTCACCACGAGGACGGCCGCGAACATGTAGCCGAGCGTCTTGCGCGGAAGAACGTGAATGAGTTTCGTTCCGTAGACGGCGCCGCCGATCGCACCGATCGACAACCACAACGCGACGCTCCAGTCGACGTTGTCCTGTGACCAATGCGTGATGAGGCTGGCGATCGAGATGGGAAGCACGGCACCGAGGGATGTGCCGCTCGCGCGCCGTTGATCGAACCCGAGAACCATCACCAGAGCCGGAACCACGAGGATGCCGCCGCCGACACCGAAGAGCCCCGACAAGAGGCCAGCACCGATACCGACGACGCTGGTTGGAAGAAGTGAGGGCGTGGAGGTCGAGGCTGCCGTACTCATGTGAACCGCCTCACCCTACGTTGCCCCTGAGCCCACAAGTAATCTCTTCGAGGTGGGGGAGTCTCGAGGTCTGGCCTATGTTCCCGCCCTCGACGGCATCCGTGCGCTGTCGGTGCTGTTGGTCATGGCATTCCACTTGGAAGTCGCCGGCTTCGCCGGTGGGTTCCTGCCGGTGTCGCTGTTCTTCACGCTGTCGGGCTATCTCATCACTCAGTTGATCCTCGACGAGTTCGACTCGACTGGGCGATTTTCGTTGCTCGATTTCTGGTCGCGCCGATTCCGTCGCCTGATGCCAGCCGCGTTGCTCGGCATCGCGATCGTCGCCGGCTTGGCCGTGGCCATCGAGTCGCTTCGGTCACCCCGATTGCGAGGTGATCTCGGAGCGGCCCTCGGCTACGTGGCCAACTGGCGGTTCGCGTCCAGTTCGCAGACGTACGCCGATCTCTTCAGCAACGGTGCCTCACCCGTGCAGCACTTCTGGTCGCTGGCGATCGAAGAGCAGTTCTACGTCGTCTTCCCCTTGCTGATGGCCGGTCTGCTCGTTCGCGCACGGCGTTCGGTCGGGTTCGTTCTCGCCGGGCTCATGGTGACGAGCGTCGTGGCGGGCTTGCTCGCCGACTCGCGAAATCTCATCTATTACGGCACTCACGTTCGAGCCGCCGAGCTACTGGCCGGAGCCGTGTTGGCGACCCTTCTGCCGATCGGTCGCGCGATCAGTACGAGAGTCGCGAAGGCGTTCGCCATCGCTGCCAGCGCGGGAGTGGTCGCACTCGGTGTCGCCGTGGCCACGGTGTCGATCGACGACGGCATCGTGTACTCAGGAGGATTGGCGGCGTTCTCGCTCGTGTCGGTCGCGGTGATCCTCGGATCATTGGTTCCAGGTCCGGTCAATTGGTTGATGAGCCGTCGCCCGCTCGTTGCCATCGGCCGTGTGAGTTACGGGCTGTACGTCTTCCACTGGCCGGTGATCGTCGTCCTCGACGAACAGCGAATGGGCTTCGGCGGATTCGGACTCGTGCTCGTTCGTGTCGCGGTCACGGTGGCGATCACCGTGCTGTCGTACTTCGTGATCGAGAATCCCGTGCGCCGCCGTCGCGTGCTGGTCGGATTCCGTCGGGCCGCGACGGCCGCGGGTGGTGCGGTGGCGGCCGTCGTCGCCACGATTCTGATCGTCCCGCAATTCACCGTGCCGGTGTTGGCCGGCCTCGATGCACCCGACGAGGTGGTGTCGTTCGGTGCGCCGGAGATCGCCGCGGCTGTTCCGACGGTTCGGGTGGCATTCGTGGGTGGAGACGACGTCTCGCTTCCCGAGTCTCTTCCCGACGGCACTCTGGTCGATGTCGTTCGTTCCGATCCGATCGGCTGTCCGCTCCGAGCCGGTCTCGAACGCGCGAACGGATGTGGATCCGTCGTCGAGGCGCTGGCCGATGCTGTTGTCGACGCACCGGTGGCGGCCACGGTGTTGACCGTCGGTCGTGCCGAGCGCGCGTTGCTCACACGACTGGTGGGTGATCCGAGTGCGCACGATCTGCTCGAGCGACCGTGGTGGCGTGACCGTCAGTTCACCGTGGCCGCCGACTACGTGGCGACGATCGCGACCGCGGTAGGTCAGCGGCGGGTCATCGTCATCGATCTCGGTCCGGCCGATGCGCTGGGAGGGGAGCTCGCCGAGTGGGGAGCGCGTTCGGAGAACGTCACGGTTCTGCCGGTCGAATCCGCCGATGCCGTAGCCGCAACGCTCGAGCCGACCTTGGTCGAAGCAATCAGTGATGCGCCTGACTACCGCACCCGTGTTCTGGTGATCGGCGACAGCACGTCGTTCGGACTGGCCGAGGCGCTCGACACCGTGGCCGGAGACGAACTGAACGTGTTGTGGGCGGGAGGTCGCAACTGTCCGCTCGCCGCCGTCGAACGCGTGCGTTGGTGGGGCGACGTCGCGTTCGACTTGAGCGCGTGTCCGCGTGCCGACCGTGAGTGGGCGACGATCATCCCCGACTTCGCCCCGGCGCTCGTGCTGATGGTCTATTCGGTTCCGCAACAAGCCGAGCAGCAGTACGAGAAGGACGGCGAGTGGTTCGTGTTGGGCGATCCCGAATACGACGAACGTCAGCGTGAAGCGGTCGCTTCATTGCTCGAGTCGGGCCGGGCGGTGGGTGCCAGGTTCGCTTTCTTGACGAGCCCACGAGTGTTCGGTGGTGCGTTGGGTGGTGCGCCGTTCTCGGCCGACGATCGGGTCGATGCGTGGAACGCCGCCATGGTGTCGTACGCCGAAACGTGGCCCGAGATCTCGCTCGTCGATTGGGCGTCGTTCGTTCTGGAGGCCGAAGGTGATGAGCCCGGAAGTCTCCGGGGCGATGGTGTTCACATGGCCGCCGCCGATCTGGAGGCGATCGTGAGCGCGAAGGTCAGGCCAGCGCTCACGGCTCTGCTCGCCGCGAGTTGACGTCAGGTGTCGAAGCCGAGCCCGAGTCGATCGAGTGTACGCAGCCACATGTTGCGCTTGCCGGTTTTGTCTTCGTGATCGAGGCTCCAACGTGTGGCCTGGATGCCGAGGAACTTGAACGGCTCGGGCGGGAACGGAACCGGCTTCTCCTTCACGAAGTCGGTTTGTGTGGCCACCGAACGCTTGCCGTCCAGAAGATCGAGCATCACTTCACCACCGAAGCGCGATGACGCCGTGCCGAGGCCGGTGTAACCGAGTGCGTACGCGGCGCGACCACCGAGCGCGCGGCCCCAGAAGACGCAGAACCGTGAACAGGTGTCGATGGCACCACCCCAGGCGTGCGAGAAGCGCACGTCCTCGAGTTGCGGGAACGTTCGGAAGAAGTGAGTGCTGAGTCGGGCCCAGGACTCGGGCCGACTTTCTTGTTCGACGTCGACCTTGCCACGGAAGAAGTACACCGCGTCGTAGCCACCCCACAGGATTCGGTTGTCCTGAGTGAGTCGGTAGTAGTGGAACTGATTCGGAATATCGGAGAGTCCTTGTCGGTTCTTCCAACCGATACGACTCAACTGCTCGTCGGTGAGCGGTTCGGTCACCATGCAGTAGTCGTACACCGGCACGATGTAGTGGCGGAGTCGACGCAGCAGCGGCTTGAACGCGTTGGTGGCCAAGGCGACCTTGCCGGCGCGAACGCGGCCGAGCGGTGTGTGCACCATGATGCCGACCCCGTCGCGTTCGATGCTGGTGGCCTTGGTGTCCTCGTAGATCCGGACTCCCAGCGACTCGGCGGCCGCTTTCAATCCCCATGCGAGTCGGGCCGGATCGACGATGGCGGCACGATCGTGGTGCCACAGCCCGCCGGTGTACGTGGGCGAGTCGACCTGGGCGCGCATCTGATCGCGATCGAGCCACGACACCTTCTGGCCCAACGACCTGAGTTGTTGGAAGTCGTCGCGCAGTTCGTCGAGATAGCTCGGCGCGTGTGAGTCGTAGGCCACGTCGATCACACCGGTGCGCTCGTAGTCGCAGTCGATGCCGTAGCGCTTGATCGCCGCCTCGATCTGATTGAGGTTGTCGAGGCCGAGTTCTTCGAGGAGTGGCAACTCGTCGGGGAAGCGTTCTTGACCGTTGGCGACTCCATGAGTCAGTGACGCATCCATGAAGCCACCGTTGCGTCCACTGGCCGCCGATCCGATCTCGTGGCCCTCGATCAGGACCACGTCACGTGATGGATCGCGTTCTTTGGCGATGATCGCCGTCCAGAGGCCGGTGTACCCACCGCCCACGATGCACAGGTCGCACGTTTCGGTGCGCACGAGCATGGGGTTGGTTTCGGGTTCGTCGGCGTCCTCGTACCAGTACGGGTAGGGATCGGCATCGGCGATCGCATCGAGGTGCCGTGGGTCGAATTCGCCTTCGTCGCCCACGCTGCTCACAGGTTCACCTCTCGTCGGTCAGGTTAGTACGGGCTCCTGTTCGACCGCGGGCATTCGACGACGCTCCCAGCGTCCCCAGAACCAGAACGAGCCGACCACGAGTAGCCAGCCGGCGAGAACGTCGACCACGTAGTGCTCGGCGAAGTAGACGAGGCTCAACGCCATCAGAACCGGGAACGACGCGGCCGCGTAGCGCATCCAGGGGCGGGGCATGCGATGCCAGAAGAACATCACCACGAACAACGCGAACGCCGCGTGCAGCGACGGAAACGCGGCGGTGGGGTTGACCCACTGTCGGCCGCGAATGAGGACGTTCGTCACCGTCTCGAGACCGAGCTCGGTCCAGCCTCGTCCGGTCGTTCGCGAATACGGATCGGTGATCTGGTACGGGTACTTCTCGCTCGCGGCCATCCAGGGGGGAGCGGTCGGAAGAACCACGAAGGTCGCGACACCCACGAACAGAACCGTGGCGAATCGGCGGATGTAACGGAGCCATTCGTCGCGCCAGCGAATCCAGAGGTACACCGACGCCGCGACCGGCAGGAAGAAGTGCGTGAAGTACACGATGGAGAACAGAACGTCGTACCAACGCACATCCGAACGCAGGAACTGATCCTGCATCCAGCGGATCGGATCGCTCCCGAAGAACAGGACGCGGTCGAGGTTGTAGGGGGTCTGAACCTGGAGAGGAAAGCCGAGCGTGTCAGCGATGCCGCGGCTGTAGTCGTACGAGATCCACATCGCGCCATAGAGAGCGAGATCGCGCACCATGCGCGTTTGCGACTGCCACGACTTGCCCGTGTTGCCGATCACGAACGCGGCCGCCACCCAACCCAGAACGGCCATGCGCGCGATGGGCAGACCGTTGTGGTTGAACGACCAGATGAACGCACCGACGTACGCCACCAAGAGGGCGTTGCGGAGCAGGGGCCAACCTCGCACGACAGGCGAGGCTAACGGTGAGAAGCGAGGCGCCGGGTCAGGCGCTGGCTTGTTCGAGTGCGCGCCGCACGAGCACCTTGGCCAGGTGTGTGCGGTACTCGACACTCGCGTTGTTGTCCGCGCTCGGTGACGCTTCGGCTACGGCGAGCTCGGCAGCATCGGCAATCGATGCTCCGCTCTTGAGCGCGACGGCCACGCTCGACGCGAGCACGGGTGTCTGACCCATGTTCACGAGAGCGACTCCAGAATCTCCGTTGCGACGCCACGCGGCGACACCGACGATGGCCCAGTCCTGAGCGCGACGGTTGAACTTCTGGAAACTCCAGCCGGCACCGTTCATCTTCGGCACGCGGATCTCGGTGAGCATCTCGTCAGGGGCGAGAGCCGACTCGAGGAAGCCGAGGTAGAAGTCGCTGGCCTTGATCTCGCGGGATCCCTTGGGACCCTGTACGACGTACGTCGCGCCGAGGGCCAGGGTGGTGGCGGGCAGATCGGACGCCGGATCGGCGTGGGCGATCGAACCACCGATGGTTCCGCGGTGGCGAACCTGCGGGTCACCCACGTGTCCGGCCGCGTGGGCCAAGAGCGGCGCGTGCTGCGCGAGCACCGACGACTTCTCGACGTCCATGTGTCGCGTGAGCGCACCGATGGCGATGTGATCGCCGGCGTCCTTGATGTACGACAGGTCTGTCACGCGACCGATGTCGACCAGAACCGACGGCTGCGCGAGACGCAACTTCATGAGCGGCAGGAGGCTGTGGCCACCCGCGAGGAACTTGGCATCGGATCCGTGCTGACCGATGAGCGAGATGGCCTCGGCGGCCGATCCGGCGCGAACGTAATCGAAAGCTGCGGGAATCATCGTCGACTCACTTCCCTGCGCAGGCCAGAACGGCCTTCACGATGTTGTGGTAGCCGGTGCAGCGGCAGAGGTTGCCCTCGAGGCCGATGCGCACGTCTTCTTCGGTGGGGTTGGGGATTTCCTTGAGGAGCGAGGTGGCCGCCATGACCATGCCGGGTGTGCAATAACCGCACTGCAAGCCGTGGTTCTCCATGAACGCCTTCTGCATCGGATGCAACGAGCCGTCCTTGCCGGCGAGACCTTCGATGGTGGTGACTTGTGCGCCATCGGCCTGTACGGCGAGAAGAGTGCAACTCTTCGCTGCTTCGCCATCGACATGAAGACTGCACGCGCCGCACGACGACGTGTCGCAACCGACATTCGTTCCGGTGAGGCCGAGCGCCTCGCGCACGTACTGCACGAGAAGGGTTCTGGGTTCGACGTCGGACACGTGCTCGACGCCGTTCACGGTGACACGGATTTGCACGGATACCCCCTTTGGCGGCCCGCCTCGATGTCCGCGGCGGGCGGACCCCCAGTCTGCCCCATGGCCTGGGGTGCGGCACAACGGACGGGCCGGATCGCCGGACCGCCGGACCGCCTGCCGACGACTCGGCGATCCGGTCAGCGAATCCGGCGGATGATCCGGTCGGGCAGTGGTGCGATCCCGTGGAAAGCCGCCGCCAACGCCTCGGCCCCCTCGACCAATCGGGGTCCGGGTCGGACCATGACCGCATCGGCGTCGATCGCCCACACGGTCACCTCGGCCCGAAGTCGATCGAGCACGGTCCGGGCTTGTTCGACGGCGCCCTCCAGGTCGTATCCGCAGGGGGAGACCACCACGTGTTCGGGTGCGGCGGCGGCGATGTCGTCCCAGGAAACCGGGACCGACTTCTGACCGGGTCGGGTGAGAACCGGCTCGGCACCGGCCGCCATCACCACATCGGGAACCCAGTGGCCACCGAGGAAGGCCGGGTCGATCCACTCGAGAACGAAGACCCGCGGACGTCGTTGCCCGGCCACCTGGGCGGCCAGGCGGGTGAGTCGTTGGTTCAGGGCGTCCACGAGATCGCGTCCGCGGTCGGATACGCCGGCCGCCTCGGCCACGGTGAGCACCGACGCGATCACCTCGTCGAGGGTCTGCGGATCGATCTGCAGAACCTGGGCTCGGCAGTTCAGACGGGCGACCGCTTCGTCGACGTCACCGCTCGGAACCGCGCACACGCGGCACAGGTCTTGACTCAAGATCAGATCGGGATCGCAACGCGACAACGCGTCCTCGTCGAGGCGGTACAACTCGTCGCCACGGGCCAAGCGCTCGCGGACCATCTCATCGATCTCGAGCGGCGTGAGGTGTTTGGTGTCCATTCCACCCACCACGATCTCGCGACCCGCGCGGGCTTCGGGCGGAAAGTTGCATTCGAACGTGACGCCGAGAAGGTCGTCGGCCAGCCCGAGTTCGAACACGATCTCAGTGGTGGACGGGAGCAGCGAGACGATGCGCACGCGCGGAGCGTAGGCCATCTGGCACGATGTGGCATGGCCGGATCGAGCTCGTCGTCGTGGCAGCAGTTGAGCGCGGGCGTCGAACTTCCTTTCGATCCGCTGCTCACGGTTCCCAGGTTGCACGAAGTCCGACTGACGATGCCCGACCCCGAAACGGTGGGTGACGTCGAACGTGCGGTGCACGACGAAGTGGTGAGTCGCCTGGCGTCCGACGTATCACCGGGAATGACCGTGGCCGTTGGTGGTGGGAGTCGAGGTCTGTCGCAGCGCGTCGAGATGCTGCGCGGTGCGGTGAGTGGTTTGCGAGCTCTGGGTGCCGAGCCGTTCGTGGTGCCGGCGATGGGGAGTCACGGTGGCGCCACCGCCGAGGGTCAGATCGCGATGCTGCACTCGCTCGGGATGACCGAAGAAGCCGTCGGAGCCGAGATTCGCGCCACGATGAAGACCGTCGAAGTGGCCCGCACGGCGAACGGAATGCCGATCTATCTCGACGAGCACGCGGCGGCGGCCGATCGCATACTTCCCGTCAACCGCATGAAGCCGCACACGTGCTTCAAGGGACCGATCGAGAGCGGTTGCACGAAGATGGCGGTGGTCGGTTTCGGTAAGCAACCCGGTGCCGCGCAGATCCACTCGTGCGGACCCGAAGAGATGCGCGAGCGCTTGTACGCGGGGATCACCGCGTTGCGCGCGACCGGTCGGTTGTTGGGTGGGGTGGCATCGGTCGAGTCGGCTTCGGGCGACGTGGTTCGTATCGCCGGACTCACGGCGACCGACGTGGGTGGCCAACTCGAAACCGAGTTGGCCGAATTGGCACGCACGCTCGTGCCACCGCTGCCGTTCGACGAGATCGACGTTCTCATCGTCGAGCGCGCGGGCAAGGACATCTCCGGAACCGGAATGGACCCGAACGTGACCGGGCGCTTCTGGGTGCACGGTCTGGCCGATCCGGAGACGCCACGAATCGCCACGATCGTTCTGCTCGACATCACCGATGTGTCGGCCGGCAATCTGCTCGGTATCGGACTGGCCGACTTCATTCCGGTGCGCTTGGCCGAGAAGATCGACTGGCAGAAGACCTACGTCAACTGCTTCACGGCCGGGCCGTCGGGTGTGCGTCGGAGTCGAATGCCGATGGTGCTCGCCGACGACGACGCGTGCGTGAAAGCCGCATTGTCGATGTGCGGCCGAGCGGTGACCGAACCCAAGCGAGTGGTGCGTATCAGGTCGACGCTGCACCTCACGAAGTGCTGGGTGTCCGACGCGCTGCTCGGCGAACTTCCACCCGGCGTGGTGGTCACTTCTCCAGCGACTTGAGGCCCGACAGGGCGAACCAGGTCGACGCGACGAGCATTCCGCCCAGCGCGACCAACCCTCCCCAGGTGCCCGACCAGGTGACGTCACCGAGTAGTCCCTGACGAGCGAGGTGTAACACGTTGGTCATCGGGTTCACGCGAGCGACGGCGTGCAACCAGCCACTCATCGCAGCGAGTGGAACCTGCGAGGTCGACAAGAAGATCGTGAAGAAGACCGCGAATTGAGTGAGTGTGGCCGCACCCATGTTGCGCATCCGGAAGGTGAGACCAAGGGCGAAGGCCGCGGCCACCAAGGCGATGCCGATGGCCGCGATCACGATGGTGACGAAGGCCATTGGACCGCCGGGCACGTTCATGCCACCGATGAATCCGACCACGAACACCAAAACGATCGGAAGAGCGGCGCGCACGAGCGCACCCGCCATCGGACCCACCACGAGTGACCACCGTTTGGTGGGAGCCATCAGCAGGCGGTCGAAGAACCCCGTCTGCATGTCGTTGATGAGTCCGAAACTCACGCCCATCGCACCGAAACTCGCCCCCTGAACTGCGTTGAGGGGAACGTACCAATCCATGGCGTTCTTGATGCCGGCGAATTTCACGGCCGCTCCGAAGGCTCCGGAGAACGCGATCAATTGGAAGACCGGCATGACCATCGACGGAACGAACGCCGCCGGCATGCGTCGAACGCGGAGCAAGGTTCGTCGAACCGTGGCCGCGATCACCGCCGGGGTACTGGGTTCGTGCAACGTGGCGGTCACAACGCCGCCAATCTCTTCGACAGCGAACGCAGACCGAACGCGATGCTCACGACGGCCAGGCCGAGGGGAATGAGCCAGGCCCGCCAGAACATGTCGGCGGCCAGAGGCTGATTCATGAAACCTTGCATTCCTTCGACGATGTGCGACAAGGGGTTCCAGTCGGCGACGGTGCGGTACCAGCCGGTCATGTATTGACGCGGAAAGAAGGCCGACGACAAGAACATGAGTGCGAACACGAGGGGGAACGAACCCTGAACCACTTCGGGGCTTCCCGACTTGATGGCCATCCCCGACATGAGCCCACCGATGGCGAGCGACAGAAAGGCTCCCGATCCGACGAGCCCGATGAATCCGATGGGCCCGCTTTCGATCCGCGCGCCGAACGCCATGAAGATGATCATGAAGACCGTCACCTGAACGACGGCGACGACCATCGCGCTACCGAGACGGCCGAGAAGAATGGACGTGCGCGACACGGGTGATGCGAGAAGTCGTTCGAAGAAACCCTGTTCGATGTCGGTGGCCAAGTCGCCCGCCGCCGATGTGGATGCGAAGAGCACTCCTTGGGCGACCGCCCCGGCGACGGCGTAGTTGAGAAACGACGACGCGACCTCCTGGAAATCGGGACGATCGGCGATGCGACTGAAACTCGCGCTCCCGAGTGCGGCGAAGAAGAGAGGAAACACGAACGACGGCGTGAGGGCTGCCGGTTGGCGAAGTCGTCCGAGCACACTGCGGTACGTGAGCCACGCGGTGTGGCGGGTCGCGAGAGCGAGGGTCATTGCTTGGGTGCCTCGGCACCTTCGAGGCGGTGACCGGTCGCTTCGGCGAACACGTCATCGAGACTTGGTTCGTTCAGTTCGAGGTGCCGCACGTGGATGGTTGCGTCGTCGAGAGCGCGAATGACCGCCGCGACCGCCGATGCACCCTCGCGGAGCCCGACGCCCAGGGTTCCTTCCGAGGTGGGTCGCAGATCACCGAATCGCACCAACACCTCGCGGGCCGCTGACGCTTGGGCCTCGGCGACGTCGATCAACAACGTGGGAGCACCGACCGCGGCCTTGAGATCGCGGGGCACACCCTGACGCACGATGTGGCCGTGGTCGATGATGGCCACGCGGTCGGCCAATTGGTCGGCTTCTTCGAGGTACTGCGTGGTGAGAAGAACGGTGGTGCCCTCGCGATTGAGGCGACGGACTTCTTCCCACAACGTGAGGCGGCTCATGGGGTCGAGGCCGGTGGTCGGTTCGTCGAGAAACAGAACGGACGGCTCGTGAACCAGTGACAACGCCAGATCGAGACGACGACGCATTCCACCGGAGTACGTGCCGACACGACGATCGGCGGCCGCGGTGAGGCCCACTCGTTCGAGAAGTTCGTCGCCCCGACTCGTTGCGCGCGCTTTGGGCAAGCCGTACAGGACGCTCTGCAGAGCGAGGAGCTCGCGTCCCGTCATGAGTGGATCGATGGCGGCGTCCTGGAGTGCCACACCGATCGAGCGGCGCACCATGTCGGCCTGTGTGGCCACGTCGTAGCCGGCCACGGTGGCGCGACCGGCGGTCGGCTTGAGCAGGGTGGTGAGCACACGCACGGTCGTGCTCTTACCGGCACCGTTCGGACCGAGGAAGCCGAAGATTTCCCCGTTGTTCACCGTGAGGTCGACGCCATCGACGGCCTTGACGACTTTGTCGCCCGACCCGAAGTGACGAACGAGACCTTCGGCGACGATGGGGGGAGTCGACATGTCATTGCACGCTACAAGTGCGACCCCGCCCACCAGCCATCGCTGGTACGGAGTTACTTCTTGGCGGCGTTGATAGCGGCCCACACGCGCTGTGCGGTGCAGGGCATCTCGATGTGGCGCACACCCAAGTGGGCAACCGCATCGACCACCGCTGACTGCACGGCCGGTGTGGAACCGATGGTTCCCGACTCGCCGATTCCCTTGGCGCCGATGGCGTTGATGGGGGTGGGGGTCTCCATGTGCACCACTTCCACACTCGGCAACTCGGCCGCTGACGGGAATCCGTAGTCGGCGAGGTTCGAGGTGGTGGGGTTGCCGTCCGCGTCGTACATCACTTCTTCGTACAACGCCTGGGCCACACCCTGGGCGATACCGCCGTGGATCTGGCCGTCGAGGAGCAGCGGGTTGAGCACCTTGCCGGCATCGTCACACGCGACCTGACGCAGGTGCTTCACCTGACCGGTTTCGGTGTCGACTTCGACGACGGCGACGTGAGCACCGAACGGGAAGGTTGCACCCGACACGCCGATCACGTCGTTGTGCGCGAGTCCGCCGCTGCCCTTTTCGGCGGTGGCGAGATCGGCCCACGACTTGGTGACCGACGGAGTTCCGGCGACGTGGAACACGCCGCGGTCCTTGTCGAGCACGACGTCGGCGTCGTTGGCTTCGAGCAAACGCGCGGCGACGGCCTTGGCCTTCTCGGCGAGAGTTCCGGCCACCTGGAACACGGCGTTGCCGCCCTGCTGCAGTGAGCGCGAACCCATGGTGCCGGTTCCGATCGGAACGAGGTCGGTGTCGCCCCACACGAGTTCGATCTTGTCGATCGGAATACCCGTCTGCTCCTGCACGAGCATCGACCAGGCGGTGTCGTGGCCCTGGCCGTGCGGCGAGGTGCCGGTGTAGACGACGGCGCGACCGTCGGGGAGAACTTCGACCTTGGCCGACTCGCCGTTGCCGACGCCGCCGGTGATCTCGACGTACACGCTCACACCGATGCCGAGCTGCTTCACGTCACCGCTCTGACGACGCTTGGCCTGCTCGGCGCGCAACGCCTTGTAGTCGGCGGCCTTCAGCGCCTTGTCGAGCGCGGTCTCGTAGTCGCCCACGTCGTAGGTCTGACCGATGGTGGTGGTGTGCGGCTCGAGGAACTTGGGGATCAAGTTCTTGCGACGCACATCAGCCGGATCGAGATTGAGTTCGGCGGCGTAGAGATCCATGGCGCGCTCGATGGCCGCGGTGGCCTCGGGGCGACCAGCACCGCGATAGGCGACGGTCGGAGTGGTATTGGTGACGACCGAGGTGGTGCGGCACTCGATGTTCGGGATGGCGTACACGCCGCTCGACATCGGACGGGTCATGAACGGCGCGAGGATCGTGCCCATGTCGGCGAAACCGCCGCAGTCCTGAATGGCCCACAACTGGTAGTGGGTGACGGTTCCGTCCTTCTTGCCACCGATCGTGACGTACTGCAACTGCGCGCGCCCGTGGCCGAGAGCGACCATGCTCTCGCTACGGGTCTCGCGCCAGCGCATGCCGCGGCCGTGCTGCTTGGCGAACACACCGAGGAGAAGTTCTTCGGCGTAGGTGCCGATCTTGGCGCCGAATCCACCACCGACGTCGGGTGTGCGGACGCGCACCTTGTCGGGCTCGACGCCGTTGGCGGCGGCCAGAGGAGCAACGGCACCCTGCGCGTGCTGAGTTGACAGCCACTGGTTGAGGCGGCCATCGGCGCCCCACGCCGCGGCGGCACCGCGCACTTCGAGCGGGCACGGAGCGACACGCTGATTGAGGAAGCGACCCTTCACGACCACTTCGCAACCGGAGAAGAACGCATCGCCGGTGTTTTCGGGCATTCCGAGCACGGTGGTGTCGAACACCACGTTGCTGCCGGCGCCTTCGTAGATGAGTGTGGAGCTGGCCATCGCCTGCTCGAGATCGATGAGCGTATCGAGCGGCTCGATGTCGACGTACACGGCTTCAGCGGCGTCGGTTGCCTGCTCACGAGTCTCGGCCACGACCGCCACAACCGGTTCGCCGACGTAGCGCACCTTGTCGCTGGCGAGCAACGTACGACCGACCATGGGGTTGAACTGAGCCGGCACCGGCTGCAGACCGAGTGACGCAGCGGTGTGCACGCCGATCACGCCGGGCATCGACGCGGCATCGCTGGTGTCGATGGAGTTGATGAGACCGTGTGCGACCGACGAACGCACGTACACGACGTGCGCCGCATTGGCGAGCAGCGGCTCGTTCTTCATGTCGTCGACGTACTCGCCGCCGACGGTCAGGAACTTCGGGTCCTCTTTGCGGAGAACGCGATTGCCAAGGATGCTTCCAGCCATGTGAGACTCCCGTTGGATGAGCCGGGACCGACTCCCGACGACGCGACCTTACTCCTGGTCGCGCGGGTTCTTCATGGTCGGGTTCCGGCCCTGCGTCACGGCGCCGGGATGACGGCTTCGGCCTGGCGGGTGGTCACGATCTGGTCGACCACGTCGTAGGGCCAGCCGCGGGGGAGGTCGAGCGGAGCCTGAGGCGTCCCGACCACGGTCCGGCGGTCTTCACCCACCATGACGAACCCGAGTTCGTCGCGGGCAGCGTCCTCGACCCCGGCGGGGGTGTTCAGGCGATCGACTTCCTGCTGGAGCCGATCGGTGGCGGCGCGCAGGACGTCGAGTTCCTCCTGGCGGTCTTCGATTTCGGTGCGTTGGCCGAACCACGACTGCACCGGGAGGACGAGGAACGAGTTGGCGAACGACCCGATCACGACCAGGGCGCCGATCAGGAGAGCGATCCGGCCGATGGTGCGTGGGACGAGACGCTCGGAGCGTGGGGTGGGGCGGGTCAGATCGGCCGCGTGACTGCGGCGCTGTGACTTCACACGAGGGGACTTCGCGCGGGGTGACTTCACACGGGGTGACGTCGCAGCCCCCCGTTTCGGTGTCGTCGTGCGCCGTACCACCCGAACATTGTGCCGGGTTCCGCTGTTCCGGTGGTGGCACACATCGTGTTCGTCATGCTTCACACCAGCGCTGACGGGATGACGTGGTCGAAAACAGTGTCAGCCGAGTGGTGCGAGAGCGGCGCGACCACGGAAGGCCGCCGCTTCCCCCAACTGCTCTTCGATGCGAAGGAGTTGGTTGTACTTCGCCACGCGATCGCTGCGCGCGGGTGCGCCGGTCTTGATCTGGCCGCAGTTGGTGGCCACCGCCAGATCGGCGATGGTCGAGTCCTCGGTCTCGCCACTGCGATGACTCATGACGCTCGTGTATTTGTGTCGTGTCGCGAGTTCGACCGTCTCGAGGGTTTCGGTGAGCGAACCGATCTGGTTGATCTTCACCAACACGCTGTTCGCGACGTGGCGCTCGATGCCCATCGAGAGTCGCCGCGAATTGGTCACGAAGAGGTCGTCGCCCACGAGTTGCACTGTGCGGCCGAGCTCGTTGGACAGCGAGGCCCATCCGTCCCAGTCGTCTTCGTGCATGCCGTCTTCGATGGAGACGATGGGGTACGTGGCGACCAGGCGCGACCAGTACGCCACGAGTTCGTCGGAGGAAAGAACCTTGCCTTCACCGCTCAGGTGATAGCGGCCGTCCTCGTACAACTCGCTCATGGCCGGGTCGAGGGCGATGCAGATGTCGGTACCCGGTTCGAATCCGGCGGCACCGATCGCGTCCATGAGAATGCGGATCGCGTCCTCGTTCTGGGACAGGTTCGGAGCGAATCCACCTTCGTCGCCCACGGCCGTGGACAGGCCGCGATCGTGGAGGATCTTCTTCAGGTGGTGGTACGTCTCGGTGCCCCAGCGCAAAGCCTCGCGGAACGACGGTGCTCCGGTGGGCATGATCATGAACTCTTGGAGATCGATGGTGTTGTCGGCGTGGGCGCCACCGTTGATGACGTTCATCATCGGAACCGGAAGCACGTGTGCGTTGGGTCCGCCGACGTATCGCCATAGCGGGAGATCGAGAGCCTTGGCGGCCGCGCGAGCGGTGGCCAGGCTCACGCCGAGCACGGCGTTGGCGCCGACGCGCGATTTGTTGGGTGTGCCGTCGAGGTCGAGCAGAGCGGTGTCGATCTCGCGCTGCTCGAGAGCGTCCATGCCACGAAGAGCGTTGGCGATCTCGCCGTTCACGAAACCGACTGCGGCCAGAACACCTTTGCCGTTGAAACGCCGTCCGCCGTCGCGCAGTTCGACCGCTTCGTGCTCGCCGGTGCTCGCACCCGAGGGCACGAGGGCGCGACCGCGCGCTCCGCTGGCGAGTTCGACCTCGGCTTCGACGGTGGGATTGCCGCGCGAGTCGAGAACTTCGCGACCCCGAACGACGACGATGTCGGTGGCGGCTTCGGACATGGCGACAAACTAATCGCCCGTGAGGTCGCGCTCCACGGCAAGGCGGCGGTCGTTGACCAAAGCGCGCAGCGCGACCTCGGGATCGATGTCGCGGCGTCGGCACTCGGCGACCACGGCCAGCAGGTGTTCGGCCACGTCGACGACGCTCGCGAGATCGATGGGTGAGGCCACCGTCACGGGGCGTCCGGCCCGCTCGGCCTTCTTCAGAACCGCACCGGCGTACGAGAGCGAGCCGGTGGTCGACGGGATGCCGGCGAACGGACTGCTATGCGTCGAACCGCCAGCCGATTGCGCCTTGGCGGCCCGCTCGGCCTTCTTGATCGCCTCCCACGACGTGGTGAGTTCGTCGATGGTGACGTCACCGTCGTGCGACTGCTCGAACACGTGCGGATGTCGACGGATCAATTTGTCACGAATACCCGAGGCGACATCGGCCATCGTGAATCGACCTTCTTGTTCTCCGATCGCCGCGTGGAACTCGATCTGGTACAGCAAGTCGCCGAGTTCTTCCACGAGTGCGTCGTCGGTGGACGGATCGTCGGGGTCGAGAGCCAGCAAAGCATCGACGACTTCGTAGGTCTCCTCCAAGAGATACGTGACCAACGATCGGTGTGTCTGCTCGCGGTCCCAGGGGCACTCGCGTCGCAGTGTTCGCGCCAACTCGTGGAACGAGACCAGGGCCTGGCCCACCGGTTCGCGTAATTGCGGGACGAACAGCGACGTGAGGTGATCGGCTTCGACCACGCGGTCGATGTTCGCCCACGTGGTTCGGATGACTTGCTCGTCGGGCAGACCGAGGTGGTGGAGAACGATCGCCTCGACGTCGTCGTTGGTGCCGGCGCCGGTCTCGTCGGCCGCCAACTTGATGTCGGACAGGACCCAGTTGGCGTGACAGTGAGCCACCAGCATGGGTCCGCTCACACCGGCCGCTGCGATCGCGAACTCGTGGCCGTCCACCAGAGTCACGCTCGACTCGATCGGGTCGACGGTGAGGCGGGCCCAGACGAGATCGATAAAGCCGATGGCCGGATGGAGCACGACCTCCACACGAGAGTCGTCGCGGAGGAGTCGCACGGTTCGCTCGAGCACCAACGGCGATCCGGGAACGAGATACACGATCGACTCACCGCCCACTGCTGCCTCTTCGGCCGCGGTCACCAGTCGGTCGGCGATCTCTCGGTAGGCGTCATCGAACGTGTCGGCCGATTGGTACACGTCGTCGAACGACGGAACATCACCGGCGAGGTGGGCGCTCGGGTGGATGCGCGTGCGCACGAAACGTCGCGGGTGATCGGCGATCAGTCGTCGAGTCTCGTCGGTGACGAATTCGTCGCCGCCCGGACCGAGGCCGGAGACGTGGATCACGGGACCCTGGCTCGGAGCGCGACCACTCAGAACGGAATCACTTCACCCTTGGTCGCGTCCCAGCGGCCGTACTGCGAACCAACCGACACATCGGCGGTGCGAACCAATTCATCGCGCAGTTCGGCCAAACCGGGCTGCGCGATCACGTCACGAACGTCGTTCGTCACTTCGTCGAACGGCCGCAGGATCAGGATGACCCAGCCGACGTTGGGGATCTCGAACGGGGCGGTTGGTTCGTCGATGCCCACACTCGCAAGAGCTTCGGCGAACTGCGGGGCGACTTGTCCGAGAAGGGTTTCATCGTCGAGGCACGCGCCGCCCGTGCGCGGATTCTGGAGAATGCCGCCAGTCACTTTGGTGGGGTCGCTCGAAATCTCGGCGGCCACGGCGGCGAAGTCTTCGCCGGTGGCCAGACGCAACGCCGCTTCGCCGATGCGGGGTTCGTCGGCGGTGAGGATTCCGCGTAGGCAATAGACCTTCGATGATGACGGCCCGGCTTCGTACGCGTCGCGAACCTCGTCATCGGTGAGGCCGTACTGCTCTTCGAACGCGCTGCGTACCGCAGCCGCGTAGACATAGAAGTTCTGCGCGACTTCGGAAGCCTCGGCGAAGCCGGTTTGGCGAGCCAATCCTTCTCGAGCAGCCGCGAGTTGTTCGTCGGTGACCGCAACTCCGTCGGCCTCGAGTCGAGTGGCGTAGATCTGGGTGGTGGCCCAGTCGGTCAGGAAGCCGCGGGCCATCGACGCGTTCAGCGCGCCGGTCTCGAGAACGGATCCGGGGAAGCCCGCGGCGTAACCGACGACGATCTCGTCGAAGTCGGAGCGGGACAACGATTCGCCGTTGACGGTGATCGCATCGCTACGCACCGATGAGCACGACGACAGCGTGGGTGCGAGGACGGCCAGGGGAGCGATGGCGAGAGCGAGACGGCGAATCGAGATCACGGTGTGAAGTTAGTTCGTGGCCTGTTCGGCCGGCGGCACCAACTCGTTCAGTAGGCGCAGGACGTATGACACGGGCTCGTCACGCCGTGAGATCGGGACGATGATCTGCTGGAGCGATTCTTTCACGATGGTGTCCTTGGCCAGGCGCTTGAGGCGCATCGACTCCGACACCTTGAGCACGAGTGGTGCGATGCGCGCATCGGAAGCGGTGACGACCATTTCTTTGATGCCGAGTCGATGGCATTCGGCACGCAGGCGTCCGACGTCGAGAAGCATGGCCGCCGGTTCGGGAACCGGACCGTAGCGGTCGATCCATTCGTCGCGGATGTCGTCCACCTCGGCTGCGGTGGTGACCGTGGCGAGTCGACGGTAGGCCTCGAGTCGGAACTCTTCCTTGGCGACGTAGTCCTTCGGAAGAAACGCGTTGCTCGGAACGTCGATCTTGATCTCGGACGGCGCGGCGGCTGTCTCGCCCTTCATCTCGCCCACGGCTTCGGTGACCATCTGGCAATAGAGGTCGTAACCGACCGCGGCGATGTGGCCGCTCTGCGCTTCGCCGAGCAGGTTGCCAGCGCCACGGATCTCGAGATCGCGCATGGCGATCTTGAAACCGGATCCGAGATCGGTGGCTTCGCCGATCGTCCGCAGTCGTTCGTACGCATCTTCCGAGAGCGACTTGTCGCGTGGGCGGAACAAGTAGGCGTACGCGCGCTGGCCGCCGCGCCCCACACGTCCGCGCAACTGGTGCATCTGGCCGAGGCCCAGCAGGTCGGCTCGTTCGACCACGAGCGTGTTGACCGCGGGCATGTCGATGCCACTCTCGATGATGGTCGTGCAGACGAGCACGTCGTAGTTGCCGTCCCAGAAGTCGAGGACCACTTGCTCGAGCGTTCCTTCGTCCATCTGGCCGTGAGCCACCGCGATGCGAGCCTCCGGGACCAACTCGCGCAAGCGGCTGGCACATTCATCGATCGACTGCACGCGGTTGTGCACCCAGAACACTTGGCCTTCGCGGAGCAACTCGCGTCGGATGGCTTCGACCGCCACCCGCTCGTCGTACTCGCCGACGAACGTGAGAATCGGCTGACGGTCGGCCGGTGGCGTCTGCAGAAGACTGAGATCACGAATGCCCACCAAACTCATTTCCAGGGTGCGGGGAATCGGGGTGGCCGACAAGGTGAGCACGTCGACGTTCGTCTTGAGGTGCTTCATGGCCTCTTTGTGCTGCACGCCGAAGCGTTGTTCTTCGTCCACCACCAAGAGGCCGAGGTTCTTGAACTTCACGCCGCTCGCGAGCAGTCGATGCGTGCCGATCACGCAGTCGACTTCGCCGTTCTCGATGCCGGCGATCACTCGATTGGCCTCGGCCGTCGTGAGAAAGCGCGAGAGCACTTCCACACGGATGGGATACCCAGCGAATCGCTCGGCGAAGGTGTTGCCGTGTTGTGACGCGAGAAGAGTGGTGGGGACGAGAACCGCCACCTGTCGTCCGTCCTGGATGGCTTTGAACGCGGCGCGTACCGCCACCTCGGTCTTGCCGAATCCGACGTCGCCGCACACCAGTCGGTCCATCGGGTAGGTGCGTTCCATATCGGACTTGATGTCGTCGATGGCCTTCTTCTGATCGGGGGTTTCGACGTACGGAAACGCATCTTCCATCGCGTTCTGCCACGGAGTGTCGATGGGAAACGCCGGACGCTCGGCCGTCACGCGCTTCTGGTAGAGCACCACGAGTTCTTGGGCGATCTCGCGAACCGCGCTGCGCACCTTCGACTTCGAGCGTGCGAAGTCGGCGCCGCCGAGGCGGTGGAGAGTCGGCGTCTCGCCGCCCACGTATTGGCGCACCGCATCGATTTGGTCGGACGGGACGTAGAGCTTGTCGCCGCCCTTGTAGGCGAGCAGCAGGTAGTCACGTTCGATGCCGCCGATGGTGCGCTTCACCATGCCCTCGTACTTGCCCACACCATGCACGTAATGCACCACGTAGTTGCCGGGCTTGAGGTCTTCGAACACACTCGCCGACGAACGCGGGCGACGTCGGGGCTGTCGGTGCGCGCGACGCCGACCGGTGATGTCGGCTTCGGCGATCACGGCGACCGTGGCCGATGGGACGGTGAAACTGCGATGAAGGGGAGCGATCACGATCACGCCACCGCGACCGGAGAGGTCGAGTGGACCGGCCGTGCCGTCGTAGTGAGTGGCCAGTGAGAATTCGACGCCGTTCTCGGCGAGAACACTGGCCATGCGCTCGGCCGAACCCACACCGTCGGCGGCCACCACGACGCGATAGTCGTTGGCGAGAAGTTGGCGAATTCGTTCGCTGAAACCATCGCCGATGCCGGCGATGGCGCCCCAGCCGCTCGCTTCGACGAGCGGAACATCGGGGCCATCGGCCACCGGAATCAGATTCCACGACCCGCGACGCTCGCCGAGCAAACGATCGGGAGTGGTGTGGAGTCGCGGGAACTCCTTGTCGGGATCGCGGGCCCAGGTCGAGGCGAGTGCGCGCGCCAAGTCGTCTTCTTCGGCCAACAGATCGTCGGCGCGGTCGCGTAGGCGACGTGGTTCGACCAGCACCACCTTGGCTGATGAGCCGGTTGTGCTCGTCGAACCCGATGAACCCGACTGTCCATCGAGAAGGTCGGTCAAGAGCGTGGGTCGATCGACGAGCCAGGGCAACCAACTCTCCATGCCGTCGAAGAGAGAGCCCTCGGCTAGTCGTTCCCAGTGTTCGCGGCCCCATGGTTCGGCCGCCACCAGTCGACTGGCCCGTTCGCGCAGATCGTCATCGAGCACGAGCTCGCGGGCCGGGAAGATCAACGCCTCGGCGAGGTCACGATCGCTGCGTTGATCGTGAACGGAGAACGTGGTGAGTCGGTCGACTTCATCGCCCCACAGGTCGATACGAATCGGCTGGTCGGCGGTGGACGGAAACACGTCGACGATGGCTCCTCGTTGGGCCACTTCGCCGCGGTGCTCGACGATCTCTTCACGCCGATACCCCATGTGTACGAGTCGTCGCACGAGTTCGGTCGGATCGAGGATCGCCCCCTTGCGTACGGCCACGGGTTCGGCTTGGGCCGACCGTGGCGCGAGTTGCTGCAGAAGAGCGCGCATGCTCGACACGATGATGCGCGGAGTTCGCTTGGGATCACCGAGTCGCCAGATCACTTCGAGTCGTCGTCCCATGGTTTCGACGCTCGGGCTCACACGTTCGAACGGCAGTGTCTCCCAAGCCGGAAAGAGCGCAACGTCATTCGTCGGAACGAACGACACGAGATCGTTGAACAACTGACCAGCCATGGTTCCGGTCGGACAGGCGACCACGATCGGGCGTCGTCCCGAGAGCTCGGCCAGGGCGGCGATGGCGATCACGCGCGCCGCATCGGGAACGGCCAGCACCCCGTCGGCCGACCCGAGCAACGACACGAGTGCGCGATCGTCACGCAGGCGCGCCGGTAACGACGCGAGCACGCCGGGGACCGAGCGGTCGCCAACGATCGTGTTGTTCGCAATTCCGCTCGTTGTGCTGTTCACCGGGGCGACCTCACTGGCCGTTGAACGCATTCATCGCGGCGGCGGCTCCGTCGGCCACGATTCGCTCGACCGCATCGGCGGCGATCTGCACACTCACGTCGAGAGTCTGACGCTCGGCGGCGGGAACCTTGCTCAACACGTGGTTGGCGCCTTGCTCCTTGTTGACCGGTTTTCCCACGCCGATACGAACGCGGATGTACTCCTGCGTGCCGAGGTCGGCGGTGATGCTGCGCAGTCCGTTGTGTCCACCGAGTCCGCCACCCACCTTCACGCGAACCGCTCCGGGCGGGAGATCGAGTTCGTCGTGCACCACGATCAGTCGTTCGGCGATCGGACCGCGGTTGAACCCGTAGCGACGACTCAGGGCCCGTACGGCTTTGCCACTCTCGTTCATGAACGTGGTGGGAAAGGCGAGCACCACTCGTTTCGATCCGATGCGAACGTCATCGACGAGCGCGTGATCGCGCGACGTCTTCAACGATCCGCCGTGACGCGAGGCGAGGACGGCGGCAACTTCCTCGCCGACGTTGTGGCGGGTGCGCGCGTACTGCTTGCCGGGGTTGCCCAAACCGACGACGAGATAGTCGAAGGTGTTGTTGCTCGACACGCTCTTGGCGCTCGACTCCTTGTCCGAACGGCCGAAGAGGCCCATTCGGATCAGTCCGCAGACTTGGGCGCTTCAGCTGCCGGAGCACCTTCGGCTGCCGGTGCGGCGGCAACAGGAGCTTCGGCGCGTGAACCGGCGATGGCGGTCACGATCGGCGAATCGGGGTCACCGAGCGCGCGCGTGCCGGCCGGGAGAGCGACCTCCGACAGACGGATGACTTGACCGGGGTGCATACCCGAGATGTCGATGGTGATTTCCGACGGCATGTTGGCCGGAGTGGTGACGATGTCGATGGTGTCCTGCGACGGATCGACGAGACCACCTTCGGCGAGAACAGCCTTGGCTTCGCCCACGAGACGAACCGGAACGGCGATGGTGAGTTCTTCGTCGAGGTTGATGCGCAAGAAGTCGACGTGCGACACGGTGCGGCGAACCGGGTGACGCTGGAGTTCCTTGATGACGGCCGGGTAGGTGGAGCCGTCGACCTCGAGATTCAAGATGGTGTTGACACCAGCGGCGCCCGACAATGCCACACGCAGGTCGCGACGATCGACGGTGACGGACACCGGCGACATTCCCTGTCCGTAGAGCACGCCGGGGATCTGCTCGTCACGACGCAGACGACGGGCGGCACCCGTGCCGTTCGGGCGACCCGACTTGAGATTCAGCGTGGTGGACATGGACGACCTCTCGATTCGACGTGTGCCACGGACGCTCGAGCGGCCCGTGGAACAGAAACAGCCTGGAATACTACGGCCGGATCGGTCGGTTGCTACCCGCCGGAGCCCACGGAAATCCGACCCGATGGAACCGCTTCGGCCAGGTCAGGCCTGGTTCTCGCCGCCGAAGATCTCCGAGACCGACGTGTCGTCGAAGACGGCAGACAACGCGTCGGCGATGATCGGCGCGATCGACAGCACCTGGATCTTTCCGATCCGCTTCTCGGGTGCGAGGGGCAAGGTATTGGTGAGGATCACGCGGTCGATGCGCGACTTCTCGAGACGTTCGATGGCCGGACCCGACAACACGCCGTGGCTGGCCATGGCCCAGACCTCGGTCGCACCCTTTTCGAGCAACAAGTGGGCCGCCGAGACGATGGTTCCGCCGGTGTCGATCATGTCGTCGGTGAGGATGCACAGACGACCTTCCACGTCACCGATCACATCGAGGGCCTGGGCGGTGTTGGTGGTGCCTTGCGGGCGACGCTTGTACACGAAGGCCAGGTCGGCCCCCAGGTGCTGTTGCATCCGCTCGGCCACTTTGATGCGGCCGGCGTCGGGCGACACGATCACCGGGTCCTTGGCGTTGTCGCGGACGTACTTCTCGATCACGGGCATGGCCGTGAGATGGTCGACCGGTCCGTCGAAGAATCCCTGGATCTGGCCGCTGTGAAGATCGATCGACACCATGCGCTTGGCACCGGCCGCCTTGAACAAGTCGGCCACCAGTCGGGCGGTGATGGGTTCGCGGCCTTCGGCCTTTCGGTCCTGACGCGCGTATCCGTAGAACGGGCACACCGCGGTGATGCGCTTGGCCGAGGCGCGTTGTGCGGCGTCGATCATGATGAGTTGTTCCATGATCGAGTCGTTGATGCTTCGACCGTCGCAGCCGAAGTGACTCTGCATGATGAACACGTCGCAACCGCGCACACTCTCTCCGAAGCGCGGGCGAACTTCGCCGTTGGCGAATTCGACGAGGTTGGGATCACCGAGTTCGATCCCGAGATATTGAGCCACTTCATGGGCCAGGGCCAAGTGGGTGCGCCCCGAGTAGAGGGCCATCCGCTTGGTCGTCACCTTGTCCACGAAGTCACCGTCTCCCACTGTCGTCCCGCCGTCTCATTCGCTCGAATCATAGAACGCGCCCGTCTGCTGGCCGTCAGCCACGCGCGAGCCGGGCACCAAGTTGGCGTACGGCCCGACGCGCGCACCGATCCCGATCTCGGAATCACGGGCAACCGAGTTCTCGACGATCGCGCCGTCGCCCACGACGCAGTCGACCAGGCGGGTCTGCGGTCCGATTTCGCAACCCGAACCGATGACGGTGCGTCCCTGAATGATCGTGCCGGGGAACAAGGTGACGTCGCGGCCGAACGTGACGTCGACGTCGATGAAGGTTTGCCGCGGATCGAGCATCGTGACGCCGTTGAGCAACCAGCGGCGGTTGGTGCGGGCGCGTAGTTCGCGCTCGGCCAAGGCTAGCTGCCAGCGATCGTTGACCCCTTGGGTTTCGGCGGCATCGGCCACCACGGCTCCGACGCGATGACCCATTCCGGAAAGAACCGAGATCACGTCGGTGAGGTAGTACTCCTTCTGCGCGTTGTTGGGAGTCACCCGTCGCAGCGCCGGGCCGAGCAGGTCGCGCCGGAACGCGTAGATGCCGGTGTTGAACTCGTTGATCCTCTTCTCGTCGGCCGTCGCGTCGCGTTCTTCGACGATGCGTTCGACGCGGCCGTCCTTGGTGCGAACGATGCGTCCGTAGCCGGTGGCATCGGGGAGGGAAGCGACCAGCACCGTGGCGGCCAGGCCATTCGACTCGTGATGGGTGACCAGTTCGTCGATCGTCTCCTTGCGCAGGAGCGGGGTGTCGCCGGTGAGAACGAGCACGGTGGAGGTGTCGTCGATGTCGTCGGAGGCGTTGGCCAAGGTGGACACGTCGAGAGCCTGTAGTCCGACCGATGCCGCATCACCCGTGCCGCGCTGAACCAGTTGCTCGGCGAACGACACGTTGGCCCACACCGGGGCATCGTCTTGGACGCGCTTGGTGACCCGTTCGGCGGCGTGGCCCACCACGACGACCGATCGATCGGGTGTCACGAGTTCGAGTGAATGGATCACGTGCATGACCATGGGTCGCCCGCAGATGAGATGCAGAGGCTTGGGTCGGACGGATCGCATCCGGGAGCCCTCACCGGCAGCGAGGATGATGGCGTAGACCGGCACACAACCGTTATAGCAATGGAGACAGGGCCAGAGGAGGCACGGGGCCGCGGGCACCGGGCGTGAGCTCCGGGGAGAGGGATCGAACCCCTATTCGCGGAATCAAAATCCGCTGTCCTACCGATTGAACGACCCCGGAAAGTGCCGACACTCTACCGGGCGACTCGTTGACCAGCCCTAACAGGTGGTCGACGGCGTTGGCTCGCACTCCCGTCCGTCGCTAGCGTCGGGACCCTGACGTTGAACGTCTGTTGGCTTGGGCTCCGAGCCGAAGCAAGCACGAGACAAGCACAACACGAGAACGACACGAGGTCGACATGGGTTCGCTCATCAAGAAGCGTCGCAAGCGCATGCGGAAGAAGAAGCACAAGAAGATGCTTCGCCGTACGCGTCACCAGCGTCGCAAGTAGTTTTCGGGCCGGCTCTCGGCCGCGGACCGCTCAGCGATGCCGCGTGACCATCACGCGAGCATCATGCAGATCTTCGGCGATGTGCCCGTGATCGCCTAGCACGAACCAGGTGGCACCACTGCCGGCCAACGTCGGTTCGACTCCGGCCGCTTCGGTGATCCTCTTCTTCCACGTCGCCAATTCGGGTTCGACCATCAGCGCCGCCGGTTCGAGGTCGTTGGTCGGGTGCGATGGTCCACCCATCTCGTCCCACGCGCGATAGGCGAGGGGTGTGCTCACGGCCAAGGGCGGAACGACGAGAGTGACGAGCCCGGGTTCGTCGGCCAGTGGTTCGACGATCTCACCGATACCTCGAACGCGGGCCCGGCCACCGCGCACGCAGAACGGAACATCGGCCCCGATGGATGCGGCCAGATCGAGATCGTCGACGCCGGCCCAGCGGAAGATCGCCGCGGCATCGGCCGACCCGCCACCGAGTCCGCCGCTGTGAGGGATGTGTTTGTGAACCTCGACGCGCGCGCGTCGACCGCAGGCGACGAGCGCCCGAGACACGAGATCACGACCATCGCCGACGAGCCCGTCGCTGAACGGACCGGAGTACGTGACCGTGCTCGTGTTCACGTCGTCGTGCACCGTGAGTGTGTCGTGCACTTCGAGGGTGGTCATCACCGCATCGATCACGTGATAACCGTCGGCGCGCAGACCGGTGATGTGGAGACTCAACGTCAACTTGGCCGGGGCGATCAGGGTGTGTTGATTCGGAGCAGCGGACATCAGTCGAGAGTCTTTCCGGCGCACACGGCCGTGGTGAGTCGACCCCAGGCCATCACGTCGAGGTCTTCGGGCCGCGCTTCGGGCGACACACCAGCGGCGGCGAACATGGCTGGTTCCACGCGGTCGGCCAACGAACGACGCAGCATCTTGCGCCGCTGTTGGAACGCCGCGCGAACCAACGAGAACAGAACTCCGCGGTCGACGTCCACCGCCGGTCGGTCGCGACGAGTCACTTCGATGATCGACGAGGTGACCTTCGGGCGGGGCACGAACACGGTGGGCGGAACGTCACCCAGAATGCGGGCCGTGCCCCAGTAGGCGACCTTCACCGAGACCGCACCGTAATCCGATGATCCCGGTTCGGCGGCCAACCGTTGGGCCACTTCCTTTTGCACCATGACGACGATGCGGCGTACGCCCGGAACGTCGTCGAGCAGATCGGCGATGAGCGGCGTGGCCACGTTGTAGGGAAGGTTGGCCACCACGATCGCTCCAGGTTCGTGATCGGGCGCGAGATGATTCCAGTCGAGTTCGCGAGCATCGCCCTCGATCACGGTCACGTTGGGTAGGTCGCGCACGACGTGGCGCAGTACCGGGGCGACGCCGTGGTCGACTTCGATCGCGGTGATCTTGGCGCCGGTCTCGGCCAGAGCGAGTGTGAGCGAGCCGAGTCCGGCTCCGATTTCGATCACGTGATCGGTCGAACTCACGTTGGCGAGTCGGGCGATGCGTCGCACTGTGTTCGGGTCGGCCACGAAGTTCTGACCGAAGGCGCGACGTGGAGCCAAACCGTGCTCTTCGAGCAGAGCAGTGATGTCGCGTCGAGAATGGGTCACGACGTCGGTCTCAGAAGTTGATCTCGACTGGGATCGGTGCGTCGACGAGATCGGCCAGATCGAGGAACACATCGGTGTGCACGATGATCACGCTGCCGTCCCGCAACGCTTCGATCGACACGTTGTTGCACTTGATCTGGCGACCATTGTTGAGATTGGTCACCGTGATGACCGCACCGATGAGAGCGTGCGGTGTCGCGCACGGTCGCAGGCCCAACGTTTGTGGCCAACGGACGTAACTCGCGGTCCCATCGATCACGATGCCGGAGGGCGGCGCCGGAACGTTCACGGTGATGATTTCCGGTGCGATCGACGGATCGACATCGGGCAGGAAAGCGGGATCGGCGGGTTTGCTGTCGGCATCACCAGAGTCGCCGGAGTCGCCTGAGCCAGACGCCGAGCCGACCGTGTTCGCGGCAGGAGCAACCGTTCCGGCCTCGTCTTTCGAACCGTTCCCCGACACGGCGAAGGCGATCACGGCCACCACCGTGACGGCGATCGCCAGGGCGAGGCGTCGACGTTGAGCGAACATCGCGTCACGGCCGAGGGGACTGGTCACGTGATCAGGCTATGACGCGGTGACGAGTTCGGGGGATCGAGACATGGTCGGAGATTGCGCCACGACCGGCGTCACGCGATGCCGGGGAAGGCGGTGCTCGCGTTGAGCGATGTTTGCGCCGCTAGTTCGCCAACGGCGATTCCGCGCAAGTCGGCGACGAATCGGCCGACATCGGCGACGTACGCCGGCTGATTCTTGCGACCGCGATACGGCACCGGAGCGAGGTACGGACTGTCGGTTTCCACCAAGAGCCGATCGGCCGGACAGATATGCGCCGATTCGGCGACGTCGGTGGCGTTCTTGAACGTGACGATGCCGGAGAAACTCAGGAACGCTCCGATGGCCAGACACCGTCGCGCTTCGTCGGGTCCGCCGGTGAAGCAATGGAAGATCGTGCGGGTTGGAACACCCTCGGCGGCCAAGACGTCGAACGTGTCATCCCAGGCGTCGCGAGTGTGGATCACGAGCGGCAGATCGTGTTGGTGTGCCATTTGGATCTGAGCGGCGAAGGCTTCGCGCTGTGCTTCGCGAGGTGAGTGGTCGTAGTAGTAGTCGAGGCCGGCTTCGCCCACCGCCACGACTCGCGACGACGTCAGCAACTCCCGCATTCCGTCGAGGCCTCCTTCGGCTTCGTGCGGGTGCACGCCAACGGTGGCCCACACGTCGTCGTACTTCGAGGCGACGTCGATGCAGTCACGTGACGAGGCCAGATCGCAGCCGACGGTGACGAAACGGTTGACTCCCGCGGCTCGGGCGTTGTCGAGAATGCTGTCGAGCGCTGAGTCGAGCGCTGAGTCGAGCGCTGAGTCGAGTGCGTCGCCCCCGCGATAGCGAGCATCGAGGTGACAGTGGGTGTCGGTCCAGAAGATCTCGTTCACGGTCTCGTTCACGGTCTCGTGTCTAGCTCTTGCGCGGGAACAGCGGATCGCCCTTGACGACCGTCGTGCCACCTTGATACCCGCCCCACGCCACGTCGTTCGGTACGCGTTGGTCGGTGACCGAGCCCGACAATCCGATGCGCTCCCACACGATCTGTGCGGTGTGAGGAACAGCCGGTGAAGCCAGGATCGCCACGATGCGCAACGCTTCGAGGGCGTCACCCATCACGTTGTCGACATGCTCTCCGGGTTCGGCCTTCCACGGTTCGTTCGCTTCGAGATACGCATTGGTTGCGCGAATGAGTTGCCACGTGGCTTCGAGTGCGCGACTCGGCTGCACGTTGGCCCATCGTGCGATGGTGTCGGCCACGGCCGAACGAGCCGACTCGGCAAGTGGACTGTCGGCGCGTGGCGCGGGTCCGACGCCGTCGCACTTCTTGCCGACCACCGTGGCCACGCGGCTCAACAAGTTGCCGAGGTTGTTGGCCAGATCGGAGTTGTAGCGGCCGATCAATCCTTCGTACGTGAAGTCGCCGTCGGCGCCGTACGGAGTGTCGGCGAGCACGTAGTAGCGGAATCCGTCCACGCCGACACCGTCTTCGCGGGTCTCGTCGATGAGGTCGAGCGGGTTGACCACATTGCCGGTGGTCTTCGACATCTTCTCGCCGCCAACGAGGAGCCAGCCGCCCACCGCCCAGCCGTGAGGAGGCTCGATACCGGCCGACATGAGCATGGCCGGCCAGTACACGCAGTGGAATCGGATGATGTCCTTGCCGATGAGGTGATAATCGACCGGCCAACGCGACGAGAACGTTGCGTCATCGGCGCCATATCCGATGGCGGTGATGTAGTTGGCCAACGCGTCGAACCACACGTACGTGATGTGTTTGGAGTCCCAGGGGAGCGGAATGCCCCACGAGAAGCTGGTGCGGCTGATGCTGAAGTCGAGGAGGCCTTGCTTGATGAAGCCGATGACCTCGTTCATGCGGTAGTCGGGCACGATCGCGCCCGGGTGCTTGGCGTACCAATCGAGCAGGCGATCGCCGTAGCGCGAGAGACGGAAGAAGTAGTTCTCCTCCTCGACGTGTTCGACCGGGCGCTTGTGAATGGGGCAGTTGCCGCTCACGAGGTCGTCCTCGACGTAGTACGCCTCACAGGCCACGCAGTAGAGACCGCGGTAGACGTCGAGTTCGATGTCGCCGTTGTCGTAACAGGCCTGGAGCAGGCGCTGGACTCCGATGCGATGGCGATCTTCGGTGGTGCGGATGAAGTCGTCGTTGGAGATGTCGAGTTTGCGCCACGCGTCGGCGAACAGCGGGGCGATGGAGTCGACGAACTCGCGTGGGGCCATGCCGGCGGCGTCGGCAGCCTGCTGGATCTTCAGGCCGTGTTCGTCGGTGCCGGTGAGGAAGTGGACGTTTTTGCCGAGCAAACGCTGCCACCGGCAGAGGGCGTCACCCACGATGGTGGTGTACGCATGTCCGAGGTGAGGCTTGGCGTTGACGTAATAGATGGGTGTCGTCGCGTAGAACGAGTTGCTTTCACTCGAGTTCTTGTCACGAAACACGACCACGGGGTCAGGTTACGGCGTCACTAGCGTGGCCCATGCATGACTTCTCAGGGTGACTTCACTTTCGACCGGGCCATCGCGGTGGTTCGTCGAGCCGGGGCCGACGGATCTCGTGTGGTGTTCGACGCGATGGTGAATCCGGGTTGGGACATCATGGGCAACGCGAACGGCGGCTATCTCTTGGCGATCGTGGGGCGAGCACTGAGTGAGGCGACTGGCCGGCCCGATTGCGTGACGTCGACGACGCATTACCTGGCTCCGTGTCCGGCTGAACCGGTGGTGATCGAGGTCGACCTGGTGCGATCGGGTCGGCGTTTCGTTACTGCCATCGCGTCGATGCGACTCGCCGACAGTGGTCGCGAGATCGTGCGGACGATGGCCACGCTCGGCGATCTGGCCAATGATCCAGGCGGACCGACGTTGATGTTCGACGGGTCGCCGGCTCGTGGTCCGGGTTTCCCGCGCTACGAGGACTGTTTCGTGGCTGGTGGATCGATGATCACCGACTTCGCGCATTTGCATCAGTTCCTGGGCACGCGCCTCGACCCTCGGGCGGCACGTTTTCGTGAGGGCATCAAGAGCGGTGAGCCGGTGATGCGCGGATGGTTCGAGTTCAAGGACGACCGTCCTGTCGATTCACTGGCGCTTATGTTGGCTGCTGATGCGTTTCCTCCGGCGGTGTTCAACGTC
>Ga0169931_10001761_pt1 | contig 35715 bp, 25 predicted proteins | sample Kivu_15m_20L_FD_129675 | JGI IMG/M metagenome (GOLD analysis project Ga0169931, IMG submission 129675) | Freshwater microbial communities from Lake Kivu, Western Province, Rwanda to study Microbial Dark Matter (Phase II) - Kivu_15m_20L... | ecosystem: Environmental > Aquatic > Freshwater > Lake...
TGCCAAATCTCATTTCAACCATTTTGTCCCGGCCGGGAGCGGTGTATATTGTCCGACCTTTTAATCCCGTTACACCCACCCAACCCACCGGGTTTCTCCCATGAGCACCGCCACGACGCCCCAGATCATTTCTTACGGTCACGCCCTCGACCTGAGCGACGCCAAGTTCGGCCAACTGCGCGATTCCGCCGACGCCGCCGACGACATGGTCGAGCTGCGCCGCCGTTTCTCCGAGGACGGCTACATCCACATCAAGGGCTACCTCGACCGCGACCTCGTGCTCGAAGCCCGCGCGGCGCTCACCGACCGGCTCGCCGAGGCCGGCGTGCTTGATCCCGCCTACCCGACCATCGAGGGCGTCGCCAAACCCGACGCCGGCTACATCTTCAAGCCCGAGATCGCCAACGGCTGCGCGCCCGTGCAAAAGCTGCTCTACGCGCCCGACGGCCGGCTCATCAATTTTTACCGCCAGTTCTATGGCGAGGAAATCCGCCACTACGATTACACCTGGCTGCGGGCGATCGGTCCCGGCAAGGGCACCAACCCGCACTGCGACCTGCCCTACATGGGCCGCGGCACGCACAAGCACATGACCTGCTGGATGCCCTACGGCGACATTTCCTACGAGCTCGGTGGCCTCATGATCCTCGAAGGCTCCCACAAGCGCATGGATCTGCTCGAAAACTACGTCTATCGCGACGTTGACGCCTACTGCGAAAACAAGAACGCCGATGTCGCCAAGGTGAAGGAAGGCAAGTGGACCTTCACCGGCACGCTCTCCCGCAACCCGCCCGCCGTGGTCAACAAGTTCGGCGGCCGCTGGCTCACCACCGAGTTCCAAGCCGGCGACCTGCTCACCTTCGGCATGTTCACCGTGCACGCCTCTCTCGACAACCAGACGACCAACCGCCTGCGCATCTCGAGCGACAGCCGCTACCAACGCGCCTCCGAGCCCATCGACGAGCGCTGGATCGGCGTCAACCCGCCCGCCCACGGCCCCAACGGCAAACGCGGCCTGATCTGCTGAACTCGCTCTCGTTCCTCGTTCTCTTAATCGTTCTCTCAACCGAAACCAAACCCGAGAGGACGGGAACGATTACGAGAAAGAGAACGAACCAAGCCCTTCATCCTTCTTACTTCATACTTCAGCCTTCTTCCCCTCCTCCCCATGGCCACGACCACCACCGCCCCCGCCACCTCCTCCGGCCGCATGGCCGCGGTCAACGAGATGACCCGCCTCCTCCGCCTCCTCTTCGAGGTCGAGCGCGAGTTTCTCCGCACCGTCACCACCCTCGTCTATCGCGTGGGTGAGCCGGAGCTGAAATACCTCGTCTGCCAGCATGCTTGGGAATCCGCCGGCCATGCGCGGTTCATCCGCGAGCGCGGCCGGGAACTGAGCGGCTTCGGCACCGGCGAGACCGTGCGCGACTCCGTGCGCCGCATTTTTGTCGAGGCCGTCGGCCACGCCAAGTCCGACCCGCTCGTCCTCACCGCCGGTTTCTACGAGGTCCTGAAGCCCGCGCTGCTTGAGGCCTACAAGCACTACCTCAAGGTCACCGATCACCTCGCCGACTGGCCCTCGAAGAAACTCGTCGAGGAATTCGTCGCCGACGAGGAGCGCCATCTCCGCGAAGTCGCCCCCTTCCTCAAGGGCGTGGACGCGCGCGAATGGAAACTCCACCTCACCCAGGCGCTCGACGATCTCGGCGGCTGGCTCGGCCAGGAAACCCGGCTGCCCCTCGCCACCGGCTACGTCTGGCAGCAGGAAAAAGCGCCTTACGCGCATCCCGATCGCTGCAATCGCGGCAAGTATCCCGTCTGCTCGAGCATCTTCGGCTTCGATCCCACCGAGGATCCCATCGTCCGCCCGTGGCTGACCGATCCGAAGACCGACGCCCGCGTGATCCGGATGATGGTTTATGTGTGGCTGATGATGGAAATGGACGCGATCGACTACCTCGCCACCGCCTTCATCGACACGCCTAACGCCCCCTTCGATCTGCACCACGACCTCGCGCGCCACCTTTGGGACGAGTCGCGCCACAGCCAATTCGGCTTCCGCCAGCTCCCGAAACTCGGCGTGGACCTGATGACCGTCGAACACTCGCTGGAACTCTACAACATCCTCGTCCACATGCCGGCGCACGAGCGTTACGCGATGATGACGATGGAATTCGAGGCCGGCAGCTTCCCGACCAAGGCCCACGTGATGGACCGCGTGCGTGAACTCAGCGACTTCGAGGCCGACACGCTCCTGGCCTTCGACCGCAACGACGAGCAGAACCACGTGCGCTTCGGCCACCGCTGGCTGCCGGAGATGATGGCCCAGTTCGGCGAGACCCGTTCAGTCGAGGAGTTCGTGAAGGCCACGCAGGAGAAGTTCAAACAGATGGCCAAGACCTACGGCAACCTGACGCCGCACTCGCTGCCCAAGGAAAAGCGCCTCACCGGCGAAAAAATCCTCAAGCTCGCCACGGCCGTCTGATTCGGCCCCGGCCACTCACACGCCGCACTCTCCGTGCGGCGTTTTTCTTTTTCTGCGCGTCATGTTATGATTATTCGTGAAATAGACCTTGAATCTCACATCACCGCATCCTGAATCTGCCCCCAATGCCCCTATTTTTCCGGCGCGGTTGCGCCCTGCTTCTTCTTACCTTGGCTTGCTTCGCTCCTGCCCTCCGCGCTGAGAGCCTCGTCAATCTAAAGACGGAAAACATGACCGGGGCCCAGGTCGCGGCCCTGCCGGCTCCCGCCGCGATTGAACTGCCGGAGCTCACGGGTATTGCCGCCGGCCTGCAGCCGCTCGCCCATGCCAACCACAACAACTCGCTCTGGCTCCTCGCCCGCGACACCGCCGGCAGCTTGCGCTGGCTCAGCCACACTTCCGCCGCCGGTTGGCAGGAAAAGCCCGCGCCTCCGGCCGGCTTGCAACCGGTCCTCCAGCCCGGCGGACAGGCGCATCTCCTCGCGCTTTCCGTCGATGCCAACAGCCGTGCGCATATCCACACCTACCACACCATTACCAACGCTTGGGCCGATATCGGTTCCACTCTGTTGGCCGGTGCCGTGAGCGACGTCCGTCCGGTGCGCGGCGGCTTCGTCGTGACCACCGCGGATGCCACCGGCGCACCCGCCCACACCCAGATCACCATCGCGCTCTCCAAGCGCCTGCTGAAGCCCATCGATTGGATCTTGATCGCCGTTTACCTGGGCTTCACCGCCGCCATCGGTTATTACTATTACCGCAAAGACAAGCTCAGCAAAGACACCACCGACTTCTTCCTCGGCGGCCGCAATATCCCGTGGTGGGCCGCGGGCGTCAGCCTCTACGCCACCGGCACGAGCGCCATCAGCTACATCGCCACCCCCGCAAAATCCTTCGCCGAAAACTGGCTCTACCTTGCCAACAACGTCATCGGCATGGTCGGCACCATCTTTGTCGCCATCTGGATCGTGCCGTTGATCCGCCGGCTGAGCCTGATGTCGGTTTACCATTACCTGGAGATGCGCTTTCACCCGCACATCCGGGTGCTCGCCTCGGCGCTCGCCATCGTGCTGCAGCTCGGCGGCCGCATGAGCATCGTGCTGTTTCTGCCCTCGCTGGCCATGTCCGCCGTGACCGGCATCAGCGTCACCCTCGCCATCCTGATCATGGGCGTGGTCACCATTCTCTATACCGTGATGGGCGGCATGAAGGCCGTCATCTGGACCGACTTTATCCAGGTCATCGTGATGCTCGGCGGCGCGTTCGTGGCCATCGGCTTCATCCTGACGAATGTGGACGGCGGCGTGAGCGAGTTCTTCCGCATCGCGATCGGCGACGGCAAGATGCAGACCTTCGACTGGAGCTTCAATCTCACCCAGGCCACGGTCTGGGGCTTCATCCTGCTCAACATCCTCGGCGTCCTCGTCTATCCGCAGGACCAGGTGATGATGCAGCGCGTGCTCTCCACCAAGTCCGACAAGGAGGCCGGCTGGTCGGTGTGGACGCTCGCCGCGATCGTGGTGCCGGGCAACCTCACCTTCTTCGGCATCGGCACCGCCCTTTACGTCTATTACAAGCAGCATCCGGCCAACCTTAACCCGATGCTCAACGTGGACTCGACCTTCCCGCAGTTCATCGCCGCCGAGCTGCCTGCGGGCGTCACCGGCCTCATCATCGCCGGCATTTTCGCCGCCTCGATGTCCACCCTCTCCAGCAGCATCAACAGCGTGGCGACTCTGGTCTCGGTGGACTTCTACGAGCGCTACGCCAAGAAGGCCACGCCGGAAAAGAGCCGCCGGCTCGCGGAGTTCAGCACCGTCGGCGCCGGCATCATCGGCATCGGCACCGCCCTCCTGCTCGCCGCCGCCGACATCAAGTCCGCGCTCGATACCTCCTTCATTCTGATGGGGCTGCTGGGCGGCGGCTTCGCGGGCTGCTACGCGCTGGGCATGTTTACGAAACGCGCCAACTGGCAGGGCGCTTTCATCGGCGTCGGCGCCAGCCTTGTGCTTACGCTCACGGCTTGGACCCAGAGCCTCGTGCATCCCTTCTTCTACATTTTCATCGCGAATTTCACCACCATCACCGTCGGCTACGCCGCCAGCTATTTCTTCCCCGCGCCGACCCAGTCGCTGCTGGGCCTCACCATCTACACACCGCGGAAGACCCCGGTAGTGCTGGGCGCCAAGTAATCCGTTTCCATGAAAACCTACCGCGCCGTCATCGTCGGCACCGGCGGCATTTCCGATGCCCACGTCCGCGCCACCGAGGCCACCTCGGGCCGCGTGCAACTGGTCGCCGCCTGCGACATCGACGCCACCCGCGCCCGCACCTTCTGCGAGCGTTTCAAAATTCCCGCCGCCCACACGGACTACGCCACGATGCTCCGCGAGGAGCAGCCCGACATCGTCCTCATCGCCGCGCCACCCGGCCTGCATGCCGACATGAGCATCGCCGCGATGGAAGCGGGCGCGTGGGTGCTCTGCGAAAAACCGCTCTGCGCCTCGCTGGCCGAATTCGACCGCATCGAGGCAGCCGAGCAGCGCACCGGCCGCCGCACCGCCTGCGTGTTCCAGATGCGCTTCGCCTCGTCGAATGTCCACGTGCGCTCGCTCCTGCAGCAGGGCGCCTTCGGCCGGCCGCTCGTCGCCGTGTGCCACACCCTCTGGTATCGCGACGAAGCCTACTACGCCGTGCCGTGGCGCGGTAAATGGAAGACCGAGCTGGGCGGCCCCACCATGAGCCAGGGCATCCACAGCATGGACCACCTGCTCCACCTGCTCGGCGACTGGACGGAAGTCCGCGCCGTCGCCGAGACGCTCCATCATGCGATCGAGGTCGAGGACGTCTCCATGGCCCACGTGAAGTTCGCCAACGGCGCCCGTGCCTCCATCATCAACAGCACGCTCTGCCCGCGGCAGGAGACCTACCTGCGCATCGACTGCGAGCAGGCCACCGTGGAGCTGACCCACCTTTACGCCTACCAGAAGGACAACTGGCGGCTGACCCCGGCCGTGCCCGGCACCGCCGAGACGATGCAGACCGCTTGGAACAACTTCCCGCCCGACGTCGGCTCGACCCACGGCGCGCAGCTCAACGCCCTCGTCGCCGACATGGATGCCGGCACGGTGCCGCTCACCAGCGGCGCCGAGGCCCGCCGCACGCTCGAGTTCCTCGCCGCGCTCTACAAGTCCGCCTTCACCGGCGCGGCCGTGACGCGGGGCAGCATCCGCCCCGGCGATCCGTTCTACGCCGTGATGCACGGGGGCCAGGCGCCCGCACGCACGAAAAAGTAAGCGCGCTGGGCTTTCCGGCGCGCCGCCTGCTTCGTTACCGCCAGCCATGTCCGCTCCCGTTAATCCACTCGATCAGCCCGGGTTGCTCTCCTACCTGTGGTCGGCCCGCCGCCGCTTTCGCGGCGGCGTCATCCTCGCCCTCCTGCGCAGTCTCGCGGCGGCCCCGTGCACCTTCCTCATCCAGCAGATCGTGGACAAGCCGCTGAAGGAGGGCAGCATTGACGGCGTCCTGTATTTCAGCCTCTGGTTCGTTCTTTGTCTCGCGCTGCACTTCGCCTTTTCGGTCTGGGGCGCGCACCTGATCGCCAAGACTATGGCCGGGCTGATGGTCGAGATGCGCAGCCGCATCTTCTTCCGGATGCAGTTCCTGAGCTTCAGTTACCTCGACGGCCAAAAGACCGGCCGGTTGCTGTCCAAATACGCCTTCGACACCCAGAAGATCGAGGGCCTGCTCTTCGCGGTGCTCAACCAGTTGCTGCCCACGATCCTGATGGGTGTATGCATCATGGCCATCCTCGCTTGGATGAACTGGTTCCTGCTCCTTGTCATCCTGCTCGCCATCCCGGTTTACGCCTCCGCCAAATGGTTTTTCTTCAACCGCATCCAGCGGGAGAACAACGCCAACCGCCTCGCGCAGGAGCGCCTCACCGGCACCGCCTCCGAATACATGTCCGCCTTGCGCCTCGTGCGCAGCTTCGGCGAGGAAGACCAAGCCGCGCGCGAACTCGACCGCAGCAGCGAATCCTTCGCCCGCAGCCGCATCTCGCAGTCCTACGTCAATGCCATCTTCGGCACCTACGTGCATGTCGGCATGCAGTTCCTCTCGCTCATCGTCATCGCCGGCGGCGCCATCATGGCGATCAAGGGCGGCATCACCATCGGCACGCTGTTCGCCTTCATGGCCGGCTTCGGCTATATCCTCGGGCCGGTGCACATGTTCATCGGCCTGAGCGAACCCTACTTCGCCGCCAAGGAGGGCTACACCAGCATCAAGGAACTCATTGACTCGCGTTACGTGGAGACATGGCGCGGCACCCGGCGCGAGAACCGCATCCACGGCGACATTGTTTACGAGGGCGTCTTCTTCCACTATCCCTCCGCGCCGGAGAAGACCGTCATCAAGGAGCTGAATCTCTCCATCCGTCCCGGCGAGCATGTTGCCTTTGTGGGCCCCTCCGGCTCCGGCAAGAGCACCCTCGCCAACCTCCTGCTCGGCCTCTACGCGCCGACCGCCGGCCGCATCCTGATCGACGGCGTGCCGCAGTCGGAATAGAACATGCGCTGGATTCGCCGCCAGCTCGCGGTCGTCATGCAGGACAGCATCCTCCTCTCCGGCTCCATCGGCGACAACATCCGCTTCGCCAAGCCCGACGCCACCCTGGCCGAGATCCAAGAAGCCGCCCGCCTCGCCAACGCCGAGGAGTTCATCCTCAAGATGCCCCAAGGCTACGACACCGCGGTGGGCGAGCGCGGTGTCGCCCTCTCCGGCGGCCAGCGCCAGCGCATCGCCATCGCCCGCGCCATCCTGCGCAACCCGCCCGTCCTCATCCTCGACGAAGCCACCTCCGCCCTCGACTACGAGAGCGAGCGCCTCATCCAGGAAGCCCTCGACCGCCTGTCCGTCGGCCGCACGGTCATCACCATCGCCCACCGGCTCAGCACCATCAAGAACGCCGACCGCATCGTCGTCCTGCGCCAGGGCGTCATCATCGAGGAGGGCAATTTCAAGGAACTCAACGCCCGCGGGGGCGTCTTCTCCCAGTTGATCGCCGCCCAGTCCGCCGGCTCGGAGTTCCTCGAGACCTGACCCGCCTCGGGACTTGCGGTCCGGTTGCCCCGCTCCAACCTGTTTACCCTAACCCTAGCCACCCATGCACCGCTTCTTCTTCGCCCTGCTTTTTACGACCGCCGTCGCCAGTGCCCAAAGCACCGCCTTCCCCGGCATCAAGGCCCTGATGACCCCTGAGGAACAGCGCAATTCCGGCGTCGCCGAGCTCACCGCCGACCAGCTCGCGCTTATCGACATCGCCATCGTCCGCCATTTCGCCACGGCCGTGCGCGCCGAGGTCAATCATCAGACGGCCATCATCGCCCGGCAGATGCGCGAGGAGGAAGAAAAAAACCTGCTCAGCCGCTTTGGTCTGCCTAATCCCTTTGACGATTCCTGGAAGGATGCGCCGGGCATCAAAGCCCGGGTCACCGGCTGGGTCGGCGGCAACAGCTTCCGGCTCGACAACGGCCAAGTCTGGCGGGGCCTCACGCCCATTGCCGGTGAAATCGCCGGTCGCGAAATCGAGATCCAGCCCCGGCGCGGCGGGCACTTCATGCTCGTGGTCGAGGGCCGCAGCACCGCCGTGCACGTCGTCCGGGAGAAGTAAACCCGAGCGCCGCCTGCGGCCCATGCTGACGCTCGCCAGCAACTCCCTCCGGGCGGAAGTCCTCGATCCCACCGACACGGCCGACCGCGCCCGCCTCGGCACCCGCTACTGCTGGGGCGGCTATGTGTGGCAGGTGCATGACCCCGTGGCCGGACCGCTGCTCACCGGTCCCGAATGGCCCGTGGACCGGCCCATCCCTTTCAACGGTCAGGGCCTGCCGGAATCTTTTCGCCACGCCGAATTCGGCACCGGCCGGCCCGTGATCCTTGAAGACCGGCGCGGCTTCATCATCGGCATCGGCGAGGTCGCACCCAACATGGCCGGCGAACTCGCCGTCACGACTCCCTGCGTCTGGAGCATCACCCGCACGCCCGATACGCTGGAGTTCTGCACCGCCCAGGCGGGCAACGGTTACGCCTGCCAGCTCACGCGCCACCTCGCCCTGCGCGACCGCACCCTCGTTTCCGCCACCCGCATCACCAACACCGGTGATCGCCCCCTGCCGCTGCACTGGTTCGCCCATCCCTTCTTTGCACTGACCGACCGGCTCCTGACCTGCGACCTGCCCGCCGGCTGGGGCATGGCCGAAAACGTCGGCTACGCCCTGGACGCAGCCAACCGCCTGAGCTTCAAACGCCGCTTTCTCCACCGCGACGACGGCCACTTCGAGCAACTCCAGATCGGCTCCTCCCCGCTGCATTGCACTCTCTCGCACCCAACGCTCACCGGCGTGGTTTTCTCGACGGGTTTTGTGCCCGACCTGTGCCCCGTCTGGGGCAACAGCAACACCTGGTCCATCGAGCCTTACATCCAGAGCGAACTCGCCCCCGGCGCCACCCGCAGTTGGACGCTGACCTACGGGTTTGGGGGAATCGCCTGACGGTGGTCAGTCGGCCAGTTCCAGCCCCGAGGCCGTCTCCCGCACGGGGAGCAGCCGCACCCGCTCTTGGCCGGGGCGGTTGGGTGTGTGGAGGGCCATGATGAGCCGGCCGTCGAAGGCGCGGAAAAGCATCGGATGGCCGCCGTCGCGCGCGAAGAGCGGCTCCGGCGCCTGCACCCACGGGCCGGCGATCGTGCCGCTCGTGCTGCGGGCCACGCCGGTCACATAACCGCCGCGGCCGAAACTCGACCACAGCATGAGCAGCGTCCCGGCCTCGGTGCGGTGCAGCCAAGGCCCATCGGTGACGCGGTAGCCGTCGCCGTATTCGCTGTGCTGCGCGAGACTCCAGGTAGCCTCGCTGGCGCGGAACAGCAGTTGCGGCGGGCCGGCCGGCTGGCGCAGGTCGGCGCTGAGCGGCGTCGCATGCATCTCGCCGTCGAGGGTCTGCGTCCACTCGCGCACAAAAACGACCCACGGCCGGCCATCCGGTTCAAAATGCAGCGTGCCGTCGATGCTGCGCCAGCCGAGCGGCGTGACCGGCCCCTGCGAATGCGGCGCAAACGGGCCTTCGGGCGAAGCGGCCGCATAGACGGTCGTGTAGTGGGCCTGGGGATGCACCACGTTCATACCCACGCCGAACGAGGCGAACAGATACCAGCGGCGCCCGTGGCAGTGCACCTCCGGCGCCCAGTAAAAATCCGCCTTGGCCGGGCCGATGTTGCGCGGCAGCACCGGGCGCGGCTCGCTCCAGTTCACCAAATCGCGGCTGAGGCGCACGCTGAAGCCATCCGGCGCTTCCATCGGGCCACCGAGAGCCGTCGTGCCAAAAAGCCGGTAAATTCCGGCCGCAGGATCAGGCAGGATAAAGGGGTCGCGCAGTTAGATGTCGGCGAGCTTAGGCACGGTAACGCACCAGCGACGAAAGCTCCCCGACCTCGCCCAACGCCAGCTCGCGGCTTCCGCCCTGTTGGTAAAGAAACGCGGCTTGGAGCGAAATCTCCACCCGTGTGGCGTGGAGGCGGGCGATGGCGGCATTGCCCAAACCGAGCACGGTTTCGCCGGGATTGGCCCGCAGGTAGGAGCGGATCTTGTGCGAGCGGCCGCCGAAATCCGGTTCATCGCTCCGCGGATGATGCGGATTGATCACGGCGGGGAAAACGCCAAGCGCCGCGCGCGAGGGCACGTCCACCACCGGGAAATCGTTGGTGCACCCGATGTGCGGTCCGGCGATATTCGCCCCGGCACTGGTGCCGTGGAAAGGCGTGCCGCCCAGCACCGCCGCGCGCAGCGGCCGGAGCTGGCGTTCTTCCAGCAGCGTGCGCAGCAACAGGAAGGTTTCGCCACCGCCGACAAAGATCGCCTCGGCGGTCTCGATCCGCCGCCGCGCCGCGCCGCCGCTCAGATGATGCAGCGAATAGGCGTCAAACCCATCCGCCGCAAACATGGCCTGCAGGCGCTGCTCCATCCGGTCGCGGTCCGCCGGCAGCGAAGCGTGCAGGATGAGCAGGATGCGCCTGCGGCCGGCATAGTGCTGTTTCTGCACCTCGGACACCGCGGGCAGAAAACGCTCGTCGCGGGTGATGCTCCCGCCGCTGATCATGACGCTGGCGCCCGGCGTGTTGTGGAAATTGGGCCGGGCCGGGAAGAGTCCGTCCGTCGCCGGCGTCGCCGCCAGCAGCGGCGTGGCGGCGGCCAGGCCGGCGGCGGCTCCGGTTTTTAGAAATGTGCGGCGGGTGATGTTGGTCATGAATTCAAGGATTGTCCGCGATGGAATCGAAAGGCCACAGACCCACGCCGCGCATGCGCGGTTCCAGGCCGGCGCGGGTGAATATCTCCTTCATCTCGGCCAGGGAATAACGGCGCACGGGCAACTCCTCCGTATTCGCGAGGAAATACGTGAGCGCGGCGATCGTCGCGGACAATTCGGGGATCATGCGGGGATCCACCTTGTCGATGGTGTCCGCGAGGTCGTGGTAGTAGCGCACCTTGTCGGGCTCGATGTGCGCGCCGAAGGTGATCGAGGGGATGCCCTCCAACTGGTAGGGCGTGTGGTCGCTGCCGAACCAGTTCACATTGGCCACGCCCTGCTTCAGCCGGCGCGAGCCGAGCGAGGCGTCGAACTGCTTTAGCACCGGCACGAGCGCATCGAAGCCGAGCGCGTTCACCGACAGCGGAAAGCCCACCATGTCGAGGTTCACCATCGCGGCCACGGGCCGGTCCTTGAGCGTAGGCGCGTGGACACGCGCGCCCCAGAGGCCCTGCTCCTCGCCGTTGAACCACACGAGCTCCACGGTGCGGAGGTTTTTCGGCGCATGCGCCTGCAACTGCTTCGCGACCGCGTAGAGCTGCGCCACGCCGAGCCCGTTGTCGGTCGCACCCTGCCCGAGATCCCAAGAATCGAAGTGCCCGCCGATCACGACGGTGTCGGCCGTGCGGCCGGGAAATGTAACGACGATGTTGGCCGTATCCACCTCCGTGCAATACGAGCGCGTGTGCATCCGCAGGCGCACCGTCTGCCCGCGCTGAAGCAGGCGGAGCATCCAGTTACCCTCTTCCTGCGTGACGCTGTAAACCGGAATCTTCAGCGGCTCGCCGTTGAAGGAGCCGGTGCGCGCCAGCAATTGGCCGCCGTCCACGCGGTTGATCCACAGGATACCCCGCATGCCGGCTTTCAGTGCCGCCGCTTCATACTGGCCGCGCGGCACGCTCGTGTGCGGGGCGAGCAGGCCGATCTTGCCTTGGGGTGATTCGAGCGCGGCGATGTCCTCCGCCCGGCCCTGGCCGATGTCCACGACCTCGGCCTCAAATGGCTCGTGCGGCTGCGTGTAGCTGAGCGCCGCAACCCGCAGTTGCCGGTGCAACGGCGCGAGCATCGTCACCTCGTCCTCGCCGCGCACCCAGCCGGGCATCTTGAAACGCTCCAGGCGCGCCTCAACCCCGAGAGCCTTCAGCTCCTCGATCGTGCGGTGCAACGCGCCTTCGTTGGCAGGAGCACCGGTCAGACGGCCGCCGAAATCATCGCACAGCCGCGTGAGAAAATCGTGCGCCGAAGAGTCGGCCAGCGCATCCGCCATGATGGCATCCTGCACGGCTTGGTCGGGCTGCGCGCCCAGCGGCGCCACCAGCAGGAGCCCCGCGGCAAAGTAACCCAATAGGTTACTTTGGGCGCGACGCCGCAGGCGGGAGAACGGAGAGCGAATGTAACCCAATAGGTTATTTTGGATGGGGTTGGCGGTTTTCATGATTCACGGAGCCAGACGCGCATCTCGCCTTCGCCCCGGTTGGCCCACAGGCCGTAGGGAATGGCGCGCAGCGGCACCGGCGCGGTGGCCGGCGGCGCGGTCTGGTAAAGGTCGTGGGTAATTTCCTCGCGGGTGCCCGGTCCCTCGATGACGACGCAGCCGCCCAGCAGGGCGGGATCGTGGCGGGCCGTGAGCGGCGCGGTGCGCGGGAGTGCCAAGGCGGAGAGCGTGGCGCCGTTGTCGGCTTCCTCGAAGCAGTAAACGACCGGACCGCGCTGCAACGCGACGCGGCCGGCCACGGTGGCAACGCGCGGATCCGCGTGGATGCGCTCGACCGGCATGGGCAGCGTCAGCGCCAGCTTGTCCCCGGGCTGCCAGGTGCGGGTCAACGCCACGTAGCCGTTGACCGGCGCGAGCGGCTGGGACTGGCCGTTGAGCGTAAGCCGCGCGCCGCGGCACCAGCCCGGGATGCGCAGGTGCAGGGTGAACTCCGCGGCCGCGGCCGGCTTGACCTCGATCGCGATTTCCTCGGTCCACGGATAATCCGTGCGCACGGCCAGCCGCACCTCGCGGCCCGCGGCGGTGAAGCGCAGATCGCCATCCGCATAAAGGTGCAGTGCGAGACCGTCGGCGCGCTGCGAGGCGACGTATTCGCCGAGCGAAGCGAAGAGCCGGGCGACATTGGGCGGGCAGCAGGCGCAGCCAAACCAGCCGACGCGCTGGGTCTTGAAGAGGTGGCACTCGTAGCGCCGCTTGGTGACGGCGGGGATGACCTCCAGCGGGTTGACGTAGAAAAACTTCGTGCCGTCCACCGACATGCCGCTCTGCACGTTGTTGTAGAGGGCGCGCTCCATCACGTCGGCATACTCGCCGTGCAGTTCCACATCGAGCAGGCGGCGGGCGAAAAAGATGACGCCGATGGCGGCGCAGGTCTCGGAGTAGGCGCGGTCGGGCGGCAGGTCGAAGGGCTCGGCGAATTTTTCGCCGTAGGGTTCGCTGCCCACGCCGCCGGTGACGTAAAGGTGGCGCCGCACAATGGCGGTCCAAAGGGTGCGGCACGATTGCCACAACGATTTGTCGCCGGTCTCAACCGCGAGGTCGGCCATCGCGGCGAGCATATACATCTGGCGCACGGCGTGACCGACGGGCTCGGTGAGCTGGCGCACGGGCTTGGCCGCCTGCAGGGTGCCAAGGCCGTCGAAATGCATGTGCCATGGCAGCTTCTCGCCGCGGCGTTTCAGCTCCTCGAGCAAATAGTTGGGCTCCTGGCCGCGCTGGTTGATGAAATAGGCGGCCAGCTTGGTGTAGCGCGGTTCGCCCGTGGCGCGCGCCAGCTTCACGAGCGCCAGCTCCACTTCCTGATGGCCGCAGTAGCCGGGGATCTGCCCCGGACCGAGGCCGAAGGTGCGGTCGATCATGTCGGCCAGCTTGCACACCACATCGAGCAGCGTGCGCTTGCCGGTGGCGCGAAAGTGGGCGACCCCGGCCTCGATCATGTGACCGGCGACGTAGAGTTCGTGGCAGTCGCGGAGATTGGCCCACCGGTTCTGCGGCTCGACGAGCTGGAAGTAGGTGTTGAGGTAGCCATCCCCGGCCTGTGCCTTGGCGACGGTGGCAATGAGCCGGTCGAGCTCGGCCTCCAACGCCGGATCGGGGTGCGTGGCGAGCCGGTAGGAAGCCGCCTCGATCCACTTGGCGAGGTCGGAGTCCTGCCAGAAAAGACCGTGGAATTTTCCCTCCTTCTCGCCGGCGGCGACCTTGAAGTTGTGGACGCAGCCGCTGGGTTCGGCGCCGGGCACACGGTCGTTGAGCGCCTCCCACTGGTAAGGAATGACGACCTCGCGGACGAGGCGGGCGCGTCCGGCGAGAAACCCATGGTTGAAGCGGACGTCCTTGAGGGGCAGGGCGGAGACGTAGTTCATGCGAAATGCAGCGAGGCGACGGAGCCGGGCGGGAGGGTGAGCGACACTTCGCCATCCTGCACCCGCACGCCATCAAGGTCGCGGGTGTCAATCGTGCGCGGCCGGTCGAAGGTGTTGCAGGCCGTGAGTTCGGGCGCCGCGATCACCCGGGCGCCGCGCAACGAGGCGGCGCGGCCGGCCAATGCCAGCGTGATGCCGGCGGGGGCGGCGCCATCGGTGTTGCAGAGCGTGACCGTCACGGAACCGTCGGCCGCCAGCGAAGCGGTGGCCGACACCGCCGGATAGGACAACCCGTCGTGCTGCCGCAGCGCGGCATCGCTGTGCACGGGCAGGCGGCGGGCATCGTAGTGCGGCAGGTAGAGACCGAAGACGTCGAAGGTCGGCGTGAGCACGAGCCGGCCGCCGCCCTCCTCGGTCAGGGCGACCGCCTGCAGCACGTTCACCGTCTGCGCGAGGTTGGCGATGCGCACGCGCTCGCAGTGGTTGATGAAGATGTTGAGCGTGAGCGCGGCGAGCACGGCATCGCGCACCGTCTGCTGCTGGTAGAGGAAACCGGGATTGGTGCCGGGCTCGACCTCATACCAGGCGCCCCATTCGTCCACCACGAGGCCCACGGCGCCCGCCGGATCGTAACGGTCCATGACCGCGCGGTGGCCGCGCACGATCGCGTCCATCTTCCAGCCAAGGGCCATTACGCTCTTCCAGCCGTTCTCATCGAACGGCGTGGCGGGGTGCTTCTTCGCCCAGGTGCCGGGCAGCGTGTAATAGTGCAGCGAAAGGCCCTGGATGAGCGGACCGCCCAGGGGCCCTTTCGCGCCGTCACGCATGACGACATCGGTCCAGCGAAAATCATCGGCATTGGCGCCGCAGCCCACGCGGAGCAGCGGAGCGCCGGGAAAATCGCGGGTGTAGGTGGAGAAACGACGAAGCTCGGCGGCATACTGCTCGGCGGTCATGTTGCCGCCACAGCCCCAGTTTTCGTTGCCGATGCCCCATAGCCGCACTTTCCACGGCTCGCGCCGGCCGTTCGCCGCGCGCTCCTCGGCCAGGGTGCCGGCGGATGCGTTGCAATACTCCACCCACTCGCGCAGCTCGCGGGGCGTGCCGCTGCCGACGTTGCCGGCGAGGTAAGGCTCGCAGCCGAGCTGTTCGCACAGGTCGAGAAACTCGTGCGTGCCGACGGCGTTGCTCTCGACCACGCCGCCCCAGTGCGCGTTGACGCGGCGCGGCCGTTGCTCGCGCGGCCCGATGCCGTCGCGCCAGTGGTAGTCGTCGGCATAGCAGCCGCCCGGCCAGCGAAGGTTGGGGATGCGGATCTGCTTCAGGGCGGCGACCAGGTCGCTGCGCCAGCCGCGCACGTTGGGCACCTTCGAATCCTCGCCGACCCAAAGGCCGTCGTAGATGCAACGGCCGAGGTGTTCGGCAAAATGGCCGAAGATATGGCGGTCAATAACGGGGCCGGGTTCGGCCGCGTGGACGGTGAGGCGGGTGGAGGTCATGGGGAACTGGGATGCGTTCAGGACAAGAGTTGGGCGTGAAGACCCGTCCTGCCGAGGTCATTCACGCACGCTGTCCTTGATCGTCAGGGTGTTGAAATCGAGCACCCGCTGCAGGCGGCCGTGCGTGACAGTCAACTTGCGGCCGCCGACCTCGGCATTGAGGTAAGGACCCTCGAAGAGTTTCCACTTGGCATAGTCCAACGGCACGCCGTCCACGACCGGCGTCTCACCGTAAGTAAAGGCCACGTTTTTGCCGCGCAGGGTGGTGAACCGAACCGACGGGACCGGCTCCAGCTTGAACTCCAACGGCAGGGCGCGCATCGCGGCCTTGAAGGCCTCAAAGCTCTCGAACTCGTCCGCACCAGCCGCTTGCACGATGGTGCCGTTCTTGAGGTGCGGACTTGTCAGCACCTGCCCGCCCAAGTCATCCCGCACCTTGGCCCAGCCGCCCTTGTAGTGAAGGTAGGGGATCCAGTGATAAGGCGCGAGCGGCCGGTAGGCAAGGTAGGCGTTGCCGCCACGGGCGAAGATCCAACCGGAGGCATCCTCCGTCAGGTCGCACAGGTCCTTTGAGAAAAATCCGTTGATATGTTCGAAGCGCTCGCCGGGCGCGATGTCGTAGAGTGCAATGACCGTGTCGAGATCTTGGAAGACCTTTTCATACGGCGAGCCGCCGAGGACCTTGTCGGGCGAGTCATACGAAGGCTTGCCCTCGAAGGTCACGCCGACCGGCATCGGCTCGGGATGCGTCGCGAACTGCGCCTGCATCATGCGGCCCGAGGAGTGCGGATGCAGCGAGAACATCGTGGGATGTTTCCCGCGCGGATCTTCCTCGCGCCAGGTCACGTCCCACACGTGGGCCTGGATGACGTCGTTGACGATGCCCTGGGTGGAGCCGACCGCATAGTCGTGCCGGAGGTAGTTGGTCTTGTAAACCGGCGGGGAGAGCACGTCGCTGTAGCGCCAGAAACGGCGCGTGCGGGCGCGGTCGCGCTGCACGTAGTCGCCGTCGCGCTCGACCGCGATGCGATGGATGACCTCGGGCAGCACGTAGTTCTTCGCCATGGGCGCAAAATAGAGCCCCCAGCCGCCGTAGTGTTGGGGAGCGGGCGTGTTGCCGAAGAGCAGCCAGGAGAAATAAGAGGCGAGCGCATTCCAGCGCTCGATGACGGAGCCTTCGTCGGAACGGGCGTTGGGCCCGCGCAGGACGCCGTTGAGGCTGACAGCGGCGAGCTCGGCGAACATCCAGTCGAGCATCATGCGACCGCGCTGTTTCATCGCGGGATCCTTCGCCCAGGTCGCCATGAACAGCATCGGGATGGCATATTCGCCGATGTAGTGGGTGGTGTTGAACTCGCCCTGCCCCACCGTGGTGGTCGTGTCCATCCAGTGGATCAGCCACTCGCGCGCCTCGGCGAGATTTTCTTCCGAACTGCGGCCGGTATACCAGGTCTCGGCCGGCTCGTTCGGGTAAAGTTCCGACATCAGGTAGAGCGAGGCGTAATACATCACCCAGTGGTTCTCCGTGTCGCCGCGCAGTTGGCGCGTCGTGCGCCACGCCTCGCGGATGGAAGCCCGTGCCTCGGGCGACAGCAGCTCCCGGCCGGTGAAGGCCACGCAGACGGCGGGAAACATCCAGAACGGACCCGTGCCGGGCTCCGCCATCATCTGGAGCACGCGCTCATTGCACGCCTCGATGTCGCGGCCAAGCGTCAGCAGGATCGAGATGGAAGCCATGTCCATCGTGCCGGGAATGTTGTTGAGATCCACGCGGCCGGCGCGCCACTGCAGCACTTCATCCACGCGGGCGTGGTAGGCGGCGAGGCGCTGGTCCTCGGCGGGCACGCTCGTGACGACGGGTGCCGGGCCCTCGAAAGAAGGCTGGGCGGAAAGGGTGACGGCCAGCAACAGGGCCGGGGCGGAGCGGAAAAAATGGGAAGCTTTCATGGGATAATCAGTTGGCGGCTTTGGGCAGCGTGAAGAAGTAATTGACGAGCGAGCCGGCGAGATCATTGGGGTGCCAGGTGCGGCCGAAATCGTCGGAGTGGAACAGTGTCTCCTGAAACACGCTCGCATAGAGCCGGCCCGCCGGATCCACGCCCACGCGCCACACGCGCGGGTTTTCGGGCAGGCCCGCGTTGCGCGAGGTCCAGGTCTTGCCGCCGTCCTCCGTCGTGAGCACGCCGTGCGCCCAACTGCCGATGGCCAGGCGGTCCGGGTTGGTGACATCAAAGGTCACGTTGTAGAGAGCGCGCTCGGTCGGCACGCCGGAGAACGGCGTCCAGGTGAGACCGCCGTCACGCGAGATGAGCGCACCGGCACTCTGGGTTGCCGCCACCCAGACCTTGGGATCGTGGGGCGATTGCTGGAGATCATTGACCGTGTCCGTGGTGGCGTGGACGCGGCGCCAGTTTTGCGCGCCGTCTTCGGTCAGGAAGATGCCGACTTCGCAGCCGGCCAGCACGCGGCCGGCGCGGGTGTGGTCCACCTTGATGGTCTGGGTAAACTTGCCGCGCTCGGGCAGGCCGTGCTCGCGGCGCACGAGTGTCTGCGCACGGTCGGTGGAAACGGCGATGCCGTCGGTGAAAGCCACGTAAACATGATCGGGTGCGTTGGGATCAACGGCCACCTCGCGGCCTTCGGTCATGTCCCAGCCGTTGCAGATGCGCCAGGTGGCGCCGCCGTCGAGGCTGCGCCAGAGCCCGTTGAGCGCCGTCGTGTAGATGACGTTGCGGTCGCGGGGGTCGAAGGCCACCGCGGTGATGCTGGTGTCGTTGTAGCCGAAGTGCCGCCAACCGCCCTCATCGGTGCGCTGGAAAATGCCGTTGGTCGTGACGATCTTCGAGCCGATGACGTAGTTGCGGTTGATGTTGGCGCAGATGTAGAAGTCATACGCCGGCGTCGCGGTGGCGACGGCGGCCAGCAGGCCGAACAGGGGGAGAAGCAGGCGGGGTAGTTTCATGGTGTGACGTAATCGGAGGTGGTGACGGTGTTGAAATCCAGCACGCGGTGCTGGCGACCGTGCGAGATGGTGATTTTGCGGGAGCCAAGTTCGGCGTTGAGGTGCGGCCCTTCGAAGAGTTTCCAGCGGGCGTAATCCACCGGCCGGCCGTTCACGACCGGCGTCTCGCCGTAGGTGAAGGCCACTTTTTTGCCACGCAAGGTCGTGAACTTCACGGTCGGCCGCGGCTCCAGCGTGAATTCCAGCGGGAGCGCGCGTATGGCCGCCTGGAAGGCTTCGAAGCTCTCAAACTCATCCGCGGAAGCGGCCTGCACGATGGTGCCGTTGTTGGCGTGCGGGCTGACCAGAATCCGGTCCACCGGTCCTTCGGGCCGAAAGCGTTCCCAGACGTAGCCGCTGTCGCCGCGGGGCAACTGGCGGTAGCCCAACAGATCGTCCCACGTGTAGGGCGCGAGCGGCCGGTAGGCGAGGTAGGCGTTGCCACCGCGCGCGAAGATCCAGCCGGAGGCGTCCTCGGTCACGTCGCGCAGATTCCGCGAAAAGAATCCGTTCACCCGTTGGAAATTTTCGCCGGGCGCGATGGCGTAGAGCGCGATGACCGTGTCGAGATCCTGGAAGACTTGCTCGTAAGGTGAGCAACCGAGAATTTTGTCCGCCACGCCGTAGGAGGGTTTTCCCTGGCTCGCGAGCAGGTCGATCATCCAGTCCGGATATTCCGTGAAATACATCTGCAGCACGCGGGCCGAGGCGTGGGGATGGACGGAGAACATCGTGTTGTGCACGCCGCGCGGATCGTCCTCGCGCCACGTGACATCCCACACGTGGGCCTGGATCGGATCGGTGACCCCGCCTTGGTAGGAGCCGACCGCATAGTCGCGGCGGATGTAGCCTGTCTTGTAAACCGGCATCATCTCCACGTCGCTGTAGCGCCAGCGGCGGCGCGAGCGCTTGTGGTCGTGCTGCTCGCGGTCGAATTCGCGGTCGGTGGCAATGAGATGAAACAGCGGCGGCGGTTGGTAGTGATGCGCGGCGACGGCAAAGTAGATGCCCCAACCGCCGTAACCGGACGGCGGCGGCGTGTGGCCATACATCGCCCAACTGAAATAGGTGGCGAGCGCGTTCCAGCGCTCGAGGACCGAGGTGTCGTCGGTGCGGGCATTGGGCCCGCGCAGCACCCCGTGCAGACTGTTGTCAGCCAGCTCGGCCATGAGCAGGTCGAGCATCATCCGGCCGCGCTGCCGCATGGCGGGGTCTTCCGCCCAAGCCGCGAGGTAAAGCATCGGGATTGCGTATTCGCCGATGTAGTGGGTGGCGTTGAACTCCCCCTGCCCGATCGTCGTCGCAAGATCCATCCAGTGCAGGAGAAAGCCTTTCGCCTCGGCGTGGTTTTCCGCGGAGCTCTTGCCGTTGAACCAGGTCTCGCCCGGATCATCGGGATAGAGCTCGGTCATCAGGAAGAGCGAAGCATAATACATCACCCAGTGGTTCTCGGTGTCGCCCCGCATCGGGAAATAGGTGCGCCAGGCCTCGCGGATCGCCGCGCGGGCCTCGGGTGAAAGTTGGTCGCGGCCAGTGAAGGCCATGGCCGTCCACGGAAACATCCAGAACATGTCGCCGGACTGCGGCACCGACAGCAGCTCGATGATGCGCTGCGAAACCGCCGTGGCGTCCTGGCCGCGGACGAGTTTCACCAGCGCCTGCTCGCGGGTGAGCGGCTTGGCGGCATCGACGGCGTTGAGATACCAGTCGAGTGTTTCATCCACGCGGGTGTGGTAGGCCCGGCGCAGGGTGTCGGGCCGCGTGTCGGCCGGCGGCGCGAGCATCGGACCCGTGAACGAGGGCTGGGCGGAAACGAGCACCGCCAGCAGCAGGAAAGGAATGATCAGCTTCTTCATGGCGGGAACTCCTCAGCGTTGGGCACACGGGACAAACACGAGGCTCTGGATGCGCGAGTCTTCCATGCCGAGCGATCGCCAGGTGCGGCCGAAGTCGTCTGACCCATACAGCGCACCGCCGTCGATGGCGGCGTAAAGCCGGCCGTTGTCGGGATCGACGGCTGCACGCCATACATGATGCTTTTCCGGCAGGCCGTCGTTGCGGAAAACCCAGGTGGCGCCGTCGTCCTCGCTCGTCAACAGCCCGAGGCTCCAGCTCGCGATGGCGATGCGGCCGGCCCGCGTGGGATCAAAGGCCACGTTGTAGAGCGCCTGCTGGTCGGGGATGCCGGTCAGCGGCGTCCAGGTGAGTCCGCCGTCGCGCGACACCAGCGCACCGGCGCTCTGGCTGACGGCGAGCCAATGTTTGGGATCGTGCGGCGACTGGCGGATGTCGGTCACCGTGTCCACGGCGGGGAAAACCCGCCGCCAGTTATGCGCCGCATCTTCCGTGAGATAGATGCCAGTTTCACTACCGGCAAAAACCCGGCCTGCCTGCGTGCGGTCCACCGTGACCACCTGCGTATATTTTCCACGCTCTGGCAGACCATTTTCGTGACGAGACCATGAGTGCCCGCGGTCGGTCGAGACTCCCAAGCCATCCGGCAGGGCGGCATAGACGGTGTCGGGCGCATTTGGGTCCACCATCACACTCTTGGGCTCGGTCATATCCCAGCGGGTGCCGATACGCCAGGTATGACCGCCGTCCGTCGTGGTCATCACCCCACACAGTGCGGCCACATGGAAAACCTGCGAATCACGCGGATCAAAGGATCCGGTGAGCATCGCGGGATAATTGATGCCACGGTGCGCGAAAGAGCCATCGGCCTGCCGCCCATAAACACCGTTTTTCGCCACATCTCGAGAGCCGGCCACGCGGCCGGCGATGTTGACGGCGCCAAAGAGATATAGGTCGTGGACCGGCGTCGCGCCGGCCAGCAAGCCGGTCAATATCAGCAGCAACGGAATGGCGGGGTATTTTTTCTTCATGAGGTAAAGTTGACGGTATCCGACATTGCCAGCGGGGGACGGGTGCCTTTCAAAGGGGGATGAACCTCCGCTTTTTCTCCATCATCTTACTGTTCTTCTCCCTCTTGAGCCCAGCCGCCGTTGCAAACCCAGAGGCCCGGCTCGCAGAACTCGGCATCGAATTGCCGGAAGTCCCGGCGGCGATCGCGAATTACGTGCCGGCGGTGCGGAGCGGGAACCTGGTGTTTCTCGCCGGGCAGATCGCCAAGGGTCCGGATGGAAAATTCCTCACCGGCAAGGTCGGCGCCGACCTCACCGTCGAGCAGGGTGCGGAAGCCGCGCGGATCTGCGCGATCCAACTCATCGCGGCGTTGAAGGCGGAAATTGGCGATCTCTCCAAGGTGAAGCGCATCGTGCGCGTGGGCGGCTTCGTGGCCTGCACCGACGACTTCACGGCGCAGCCACGTGTGGTCAACGGCGCCTCCGATCTGCTGGTCGCCGTTTTCGGCGATGCCGGCCGTCACGCCCGCGCCGCCGTCGGCGTAAATGCGCTCCCGGCCGGTGCACCCGTGGAAGTCGAACTCGTCGCGGAAGTGACGGATTGAGCGGACAAACATCGCTACAGATCCCGCACGGAGGCCCGCACCGCGGCGATGATGCGCTCGCACTCAGCGGGTGAGTTGAAGAGGTGCGTGGAGATCCGCAGGGCCTCAAGCCCCTGCTCGCTGACCATGCGGCAGCGCAGGCCGTGCTTTTCCGCGAGGTAGCCGGAAAATTGGCCGCCGCCCGCGCGGGCATGCCGGATGGTGGTCATCGAGCCGCGCATCGCCACGGGCCGCGGCGTGAGGATGGTGATGCCGTCGATGTCCGCAAAGGCCTCCAACAGCATCTCGGCCAGTTCGCGGCCGCGGGCCGCGATCCGTTCTTTGCCGACGTGCTCCTGGAAACGCACCGCCTCGGCGAGCCCGAGCACCTGCGCGGCGTTGCGGGTGCCGTATTCGTGCCGCGAGGCCGCCGCAAAGAGCCGGATCGGTTCGGCAAAATCGGGCCACTCGCCGGAATAGGCGCCGGTGCCGGTGGTCGCCACCGCATCAAGCCGGTCCCGGCGGATGAAAAGCCCGCCGGTTTCGTGCGGACCGCCCAGCCACTTGTGGCCGCAGAAGGCGTAAGAATCGCAACCGATGGCCTGCAGGTCCACCGGGATCATCCCGACGGTCTGCGCGCCGTCGATGTGGAACCAGATGTCGCGCTCCCGGGCGAATTCCGCGATCTCCCGCGCCGGAAAGATCAGGCCGGTCGTGCAGGTGGCGTGGCTGACTTGGATGACTTTCGTGCGCGGGGAGACCAGCTCGCGGATGCGGGCGAGGTTGCCCTCCGCGCTGTCATGGTCCGGCTCGAAGACGAGGACCTTGATGCCGCGCTGCTTCACCTGGTTGCCCCAAGGGAAGGACCCGCCGGGATGCGCGTGCGATTCAAAGATCACCTCGTCGCCCGGGTGCAGGTCCAGCCCCGCCGCAATGATCGAGTTGCCCTCGGTGGCGTTGCGCGTGAAGCACAGCTCGTCGGGCGTGATGCCGAGGAAGGCCGCCACCGTCGCGCGGGAGCGGGAAAACGAGGGCTCATGCTCGTGCTCCGCGTGCTCCTGCAGCCGGAGCGTGGTGGCGGTCACCACATCGAGCACCGGCTGGGCGATCGGCCCCACCCCGCCCGTGTTCAGGTAGATGGGATCGGTGCGCAGCCGGTATTGCGCGCGGACGGAGCGCCAGAACGCCTCCGCCTCCACGCTGTCGAAGGCCGGCACCGGCGCGGGGCGCGCGCCGGCCGAGGTCGTGCAACCGGCCAGCGCGGCAAAGGCGCCGGCGCCGAGGCCCTGCAGGAAACTGCGGCGGTCAAGACTCATGGGACTGACGTAAAGGTGAGGCTGTGGTCGAATTCGAGCGTGCCGCCGGCCGGCACTTCAAGGTTTTGATCAAATTGCACGGGAAACGCGGCCAGCGGGTAGTTGCGGCGGACGAACCAGTGCAGGGGACCGGTGTGGTTTTCAAAGCGGATGATAACGCGGTGCAGCGTTTCATCAAGCTGGCCGTGCCATTCCATCCAGCGCGCCGCCGCGCCGTGCACCGCCGGGATGCCCTCAAGGCCACCCTCGGCCACCACCTTGATCGCGGGATCCAGATGATCGTCGAGCAGTTCGCGCGCGCCGCGAAACTGCAGGCCGGTGTAATGTGAGCCGGCGAGTCCGCCATGCGAATGCGGATTGCACAGCGAAAGCACGCGGCCGCTGACGTTGGTCAGCCGGCTGCGCCAACGCAGCGCCCAGGAGCGGGCCGCGGCGTTCACGGTGATTTGCAGCGACCGCGTTTCCTCGAAAATGGTCTCATCCAGCCGGCGCCAGGCGAGGGTGTGGGCCAAGGTCGCGGTGTCACCCGCAGTCTCGAGCTTTTGCCACGCGACATGGTGCTGCGCGCCGTGGTCGTCGCGCCACTTGTAACCGTCCTCGCGCAGGCAGGTGGGGCCGCCCCAGAAGTTGGCGCCGGAAACGTTGTTCAACGTGAAGCTGAGCGCGTGGTGCCACGGGTGGTCGTTGGGACGGAAATTCGTGAGCGTATCGCCCGCCAGCGAATTCACCGGGTGGAAATATGGCTTGGGCGATTCCTTCGCCTCGGTTTCGGGGACATAGACGTAGCGGCACAGGAGGCCGTCGCCGGCAAACAGCGTGACGGCGCGGCCCGTGTCGTGTTGCAGGCGCAGGGTGCTCATGTGAGATCGAAACTTTCCTCGAAGCGGGTGCCGGCGAATTCGCGGGGCGCCCCGCCGGGCGGGTTGATGGTGGCGGCGATGGCCGCGGGTTTGGTGACCGTGAGATGGAGCTTTCCCTCCGCCACGCGCCAGGCGACCTCGATCATGCCGTGCGGCGTGCAGACGCTGCCCGCGGCATGCGTGAGCCCGCAAAGATGCGGCTCGATCCGGATGCGGGCAAAGCCCGGCTCCGTCGGCGTGACGCCGAGGATGCGCTGCTGAAACTCCAGCACCGGATGCGCGGACCACGCGTGGCAGAGCGAGCGCCAGTAGCTGTTTTCCTCGACGAAGGTGGAGAGCCCGTAGTTCACGGAATCGTGCCACGGGCCGAGGCAGGAGCGCATCTCGTCGTAGCGGCCGGCCCGCTTGAGCGCGGTGAAGCCGGTGTGCATCCAGAAATAGGAACCGGGCGCGAGTTTCGGGTCGTGCGGGAAGCGCCGCATGATGATGGCGCGCTCCCGTTCGCCGGCGAGACCGGCGACGATGGCCCAGGCGTTGCCATACTGGCTGATCTCCGGACCGCCGGGCCGGTCGAAGTAAAGGCCCTCGGCCTCGGACCAGAAAAGCTCGTGCGCTTTTTTTCGCAGCTTGGCGGCCTCGGCCGTCAGCGCAGCCGACTCATCCGCCTGGCCGAAGTGGCCGAGCATCCACGCGGCCTCGTCGAGGGCGTTGATGTATTGCGAGGAATGGATCGTGGTCGGACCAGAGTCCGACCCCGGCACGACGCCGCGCGGCCACCACGGGCACCAGTCGGTGACGTTCCAGTAGGGCAGTTTCGCGGGCAGACCACTTTCATCCGTGTGCCGGCGATACCAAGCGAGCACCGCGCGCACGCCGGGGAGCAAGTCCGCCACGGTGGCGCGGTCGCCGGTGCAGTAGAAGTAATCCTTGATGTTGGTGATCCAGTGGATGCTCCATGCCGGGATGATCTGCACGAGCCGCGAAGGGAAACGGGCCTGCGTGAGCCCGTCGGAGAGCCGCGACCAGTCGAAGTGATACAGCGCCTGGCGGCTCAGCCGGTAGTCGCCGGTGGTGAACATCGCCAGCTTCGAGGTGATCATGGTGTCGCCGGCATACTGCATCTGCTCGTAGTGCGGGCAGTCCTCAAAGGTCTCGTGCGAGCACATGCGCATCGTGTGCAGGCCGACGGTCCAGATCTTGTTCAACGCGGCGTCGGAAGATTTGAATTTCGCCTTCACCTTGTAGGGGTAGGCGGTGAACCGCTGCCGCACGGCGCGCAGCGTGAGCGGCTTCTTGCCGACCTTGATCTGCAGGCCGACGTAGCGGAAGGCGCGCCAGTGCAGCGGCTCAAACACCTCGTCGCCGCCGGACGGCTCCCAGAGGTCGCTCCAGCCGGTGACCTGGCCGCGCCGGTCGAAGGTCCAGCCGGTGCTCTCGTCGGCAAAGTGCGAGGCGAGGTTGGCCAGCGATTGCTTTTTCCCGAGGAGCTGCGCGCCGGGCGTTTCCCACGGCAGCCGCAGGGCCTCGGCATAGGTGAGACGGATGACGCTGCCCGCGCCGCCCTTGACGGCGAGTTGCGGAAACGCGGTCGTGAGTGTGCCCATGTCGAGCACGAGGTTGATTTTTTCTCCGGGCTTGAGCGTGAGCGCGGCATCCTGGGCGAGCAGCCGCTTCCATGCGGGCGAAATGTCGCCGCCGCCGTTGACGTAGGCGTCGGGAAAACGTGCGGGCTCCCCTTCCTCCAGCATGGGGATCATGCGCGGGATGAGGCCGTAGGGGCTCGCCGGGTCGCGGCGGTTCTCCAGCAGCTCGGCCTTGAAGAGCACATGCGCGGGCGACCAGGCGGAGTCGTCAAACTTCACGGTGTTCCAGCCGGCCGGGATGAGCGCGGAAAGGCGGTGCTCGAAATAGCCGAGGTAGCCCTCGAAGGTCGTGTTCTCGTTTTGGAACCGGTGCGCCTTGTCCACGGCCACGCGCCATGCGGCGTCGGTGCGAAGATCTTCGATCGCTTTGCCCCGGACGGTGAGCGCACCTTCCAGCACCCAGCCGCCGGTGTAGGTCATCACCGAGCAGGGCGGCCCGAGCAGCGCGGGACGATGCGCGACGCGCGACATGTCGAGCACGAGGGCGGCGAGGACATTGCGGCCCTTGCGCAGGTGCGGCGTGAGGTTGAAGCTGTCGTAGAAGTGGTGGTTAATGTCTCCCTTCGCCGGACCGCGGCCAATGAAGACGCCGTTGCACCAGAAAAGATAGCGGCTGTCGGCGGACAGGTGGACCGTGAGCTTCACCGCGGCGGGATCCGCCACGGTGAAATTGCGGCGGAAATAACGCACCTGATAGTGCGACGGCGTGGCGTCCTTCGGGGCGGGAGCGCTGTGGGAGCCCTCGGCGGACCAGATCCACGAGGCGGAGTTGACGAAAGGTTGGGTCGGCACGGTTAAAACTGGAGTGAGTGGCGTTGACGATCAGCGACGGATCGGGGGGACAAAGACGTAGTCGAACCCGTAGGCGCCATGCAGGCCGCCGTCCAGCCAAGTCAGACCGAGGTCGTCCGAATAATAGGAGCCGGCCTCGAAGACCGAGGCCCACAGGCGGCCCTTCACGTCGGGATCGAAGGCGAGAACGAAAACATGTTTCGCCGGCAGCCCGGCGCTCCGGTCTGCCCAGGTGGAGCCGCCGTCGGTGGAGATGCGCACGCCGGTGTCCCAACCGCCGACCGCCATGACGGCCGAGTCATGCGGATTGAGGGCCGCCGCATAAAGATTGGCGGTGGCGGATGCGGGATCCGTCTGCGCCCAAGTCGCCCCGCCGTCGCGCGAGAGCCACGCGCCGCGATGCTGCGTGCCGGCCAGCAGCAGCCGCGCTTCCGCGCCGCTTTGCACGAGCCGCAGGATCGTCGTCTCCGGCGAAGAATTCACCCGTTGCCAGGAATGCGCCGCGTCGGTGGACACATAGATGCCGTCTTCCGCGCCGATCAGCGCGCGGCCGGATTGGACGCGATCCGCGGCCACCGTCTGCGTGTAAAGTTTGGCGAGCCCCTGCTGGGCAAGTTGCCAGGTGGCGCCGGCGTCCGCCGAACGCAGCGGACCCCACTGGGTGGCCGCATAGGCTTGCCGCGGGTTCAGCGGATCGAAGGCGATGGCCCGCACGTCAACGACCTCCCAACCCGTGGTCTTGCGCCAGGTGCGTCCGCCGTCGGTGCTGCGGATCACGCCATCCGCGCTGGCAATGAGCAGATGCTCCGGATTGCCCGGCTCGGCCGCGATGCTGCCGATCCCGAGGATGCGCGGTCCGAAATGTCGCCACTCGCCGGAGTCCGCCCGGTAGTAAATGCCGGAGTCGGTCGGCACCGAGGAGTTTTGCTGCGCCTTGGTCATGGCCACTGCCGCATAAAAACGCGCCGGCTCGGTGGCACCCGCCGTCAGGGCGCCACTGGCGAGGAGAACGGCCAGAAAACGCGGGATCATGGCTGGGCGAAGGTCTGCGTGATGACGTTGTTTTCGAAATCGAGCCGGTAGCGCTCGGCGCCATGGCGGATTTCCAGCCGCCGGCTGCCGCGGTCGGCCACGCCAAACGGGCTATCGAACAGCGGCCAGCCGGCGTAGTCCAAGGGCTCGCCGTTGACCGAGGGGACTTCGCCGTAGCGGGCCCGCAGCACGCTGCCGTCGAGCGCCGTGAAGGTCACCTCCGCCACCGTCGCCGTGGAAAACGTCAGCGGCAACGCGCGCACCGCCGTCTGGAACGCCGCGTAGGATTCAAAATCGCGCGCCGGCGCGACCTGCACGACGTAGCCGTTGTGCCGCGCGGTGCTGACGTAGCAGCGATGGCCGGAGCCCCACTCGAGAAATCCGGCGCTGATCCAGCCGCCGGCCCCACCGCCGAGCAGGCCGGTCCAGTCGTTCGGTTTCCACTCGCCCGGCACCAAGGGCCGGTAGGCAAAGTAAACCGGACCGCCGCGCGCAAAGATCCAGCCGGACTCGTCCTCCACCAAATCCTCGGTATCGCGCGAGAAGAGCGTGGTCACATGCGGGAAGCGCGTGTCCGCCGGGGTATCGTAAAGCCCGATGAGCGCGGGGCCGTGCTGGAAGACCTGCTCGTGGGGCGAGCCGCTGGCGAGCTTGTCGGGCGAATCGTAGTCCGTCTTGGAGCGGGCGATCAGATCGGTGACGGTGTCCCAGTCCGCCCCAAAATACATGGTGCCCTCGTGCGGCGAGGAATAGGGCTGCACGGCAAAGAAGGTGTTGGACGCATCCAGCGGCTCGTCCACGCGCCAGCGGAGATTCCACGTCTGCTGCTGGATCGGCTGCAACAATCCGCCTTGGGAGGACCCGAGCACGAAGTCGCGGTCCACATGGCTGTATTTGTATACCGGCAGGGTGCGCTTGTCTCCGACCACGATGGAGTCCTCCCCGGCATGCCGCATCCGCCAGCGCGTGCGCTTGAATTCGCGGTTCACGTAGGGGCGCGCCGACGTGTCGCGGGCGATGCGTTCCAGGATCGGCGGCGGCGCATAACCGCTCAGGGCGAGCAACAGCGACTGGGCGTTTTGCTGGTATTCACCCAGCCCGAAAAGCAGCCAGCCCAGCGCCGAGGCGGTGACCCGGGCGGGCTGCAGGAGCTGCCGCGGATACACCCGGCTGTGCGCCCCGGCATACTGGCCGTTGAGCTGCTCCACCACGTAGTCGAAGAAAATATAATCCAGCATCATGCGGGCCTTTTGCCGCAAAGCCGCGTCTTCCGCCCAACCCACCAGCAGTGCCAGCGGCACGACATATTCGCCGATATAACCCGGCGAATCGTATTCCCCTTGGCCGACGGTGGTGGTGACCTGCATCCAATGCTCGAGGTAACCGCGCGCTTCGGCCAGGTTCTCCGCGGCGGACTGCCCGTTGAACCAATGCTCCGGTCCCGTGCCGGCATAGTGCTGGGCCGCAAGGTAGAGACTGGCGTAATACATCACCCAGTGGTTTTCCGTGTCGCCGCGGCTCGGCCAGTAGTGCCGCCACCAATGCGCCAGCCGCGCCCGGTTCCCGGCATCAAGGTGGGCTTCGCCGTTCAGCAGCACGGCCATGACGGGATACATCCAGAACATATTGCCCGTGGGCCGCGGCTCGTTGAGCACCGTCAGCCGGGCCTGCGCGGCGGCAAGGTTCTCGCCGCGTTGCAAGGCCGCCGCCACGTCCAGAAAGGCGCCTCGCGTCGCGTCCGCCGGCTCAAAAATGGCGATCGCGGTCTGGATCAGCTTTTCCCGCCTTTCCTGAAAATGCTGGGCGATCTCGGCATCAGCCGGGGCGGCCGCCAGCGCCGGACCGATCCACCCGCCGGCCGCCAAGACGAACAGGATGCTTGGCACGGCGCGGAGCTTGGTGAGCCGGGGAATCATTGCAGGGGTAACGGGTTCGCGGAAAAGCGCAGCATGCAGCGCTTGATTTTGCCATTACAACCCGCATCTTCGGTGAAAAATTAGTGTTATGACCCAAGCCGTCCTGAGCCAGTAGTGGCGCATCTTCTGACCGGCGTTTCAGGCCTCAGACACAAGCGACTTAGAAGTAACTACGGGATTCGGATAGTATTATACTTCTGCACTATAGGTAATAATTTTAAGCCATCCCACCCGGCATCACGACTTCATTCGCCGTGTCGGTATCAGCAGAGCGCGGCCTACCCGATATGACCTTTAATACCCTTGACCGGCTGACTGCCGTTCATTTCTGATTTCTGGAATATTCACGGCTTACCCCGCCCCATGCTCATTGCCGAAATCGCCCAGAAGGCCAAGGTGTCCCCCGCCACCGTGTCCCGCGTCATCAATCAGCCGCACTTGGTCGCGCCCGACCGGTTGGCGCGCGTGCAGGCGGTGATGGCGGCGGTCAATTACGCGCCCACCCCGCTCCATCGTCGCCGCGGCCCGAAATCCCGGCTCGCCGCCCCCAAGGAAATCGCCGTCTGGTTTGTCGGCGCCCGCAAGAATCCCAGCCTCAATTGGTTTCAGGATCAGTTGTTGCAGGTGCAATCCACCAGCGAGCGCCAGAAAATCGACCTTTCCGTGCTCTATACCGAATCCCCCGATGAGCTGCCGCGCGCCTTGGCCGAGCGGTTGGTGGACGGGGTCGTCATCCAAGGCATGGAGCCCTCCCCCGCGTGCATGCAGAAGCTCGCCGATCTGCCCCACGTCTGGTTCATGACGCGGCGCAGCGCCGGTTACCCCGGCGACTATGTGGAGCCCGACAATGAGAGCAACGGCCGGATGGCGGCCGACTATCTCCAACGCCGCGGCCACAAAAACGTCGCCATCATCTCCACCGATCCCTCCTACAGCGCAATCGCCTGGCGCGTGCGCGCCTTCGCCGAGCGCGCCCAGGAGCTCGGGCTCACCCTGCATCATATTTTGGGCAAGGCCAAGCCCGGCACCAGCTACCTCACCCACTCGCCGACCCATGAGGAAAGCGACCAACTGGCCCGTCGCCTCCACCAGACCACCCCCCGGCCCACCGGGCTTTACATCCCAGTGGATCATTTTTGCGGTTCTTTCTTCCGCGCCATGCGCCAGGCCGGCCTGAAGGCCGAGCGGGACTACGAGGTCATCCTCGGCAACTACAACCCCGTCATCTACCACAACCTCGACCACCTGCCCGCGGCGCTCGATATCAACCTCCCCACCTTGGTGCGCAAGGTCGTAGACCACTTGGTCTGGCGCTGCGAAAACCCACAGGCCACCGGGCGGATCGGTATCAGTGTTTCGCCTTCCCTCATCGCCACCTCCGCCGCCCGCCCCACATTTTGATGAATATACAGAAATTCTAGGGCTTGCTTTCAACTACTGCCCATTCATAGAACCACCCTGCAAATCGGGCGGTTTCCCACAGCCGGCCGCTTTAACCTGACTACCCCCACCCTATCCGCTTGATGACCACCCCCCTGTTCCCTTTATTGCCCGACCGCACGGGAACATTTCTCCCCTTTAGTTCTTTCCACGGACGGTTGTAGTGGCTGCAGGGCAGCCTACCCCCGTCACCCTGCTTGAGTGCCCCCGCACTTGAGTTCCAAGAAACAATTTTTGCCCGGTTTTGCCGGGCAAAAGCCCGGCCTTAAAAACCGGGAACTACAAACCACCCCCACACAAAAATAATGAAATCAGAAACCAGCTACCCAGCTCCGGTGACCAAGCGCAGCTTGGCCGCCTGTTTGGCCGCTTTGGTCGCGATGTCCGCCGCCCCCCTGTGGGCGCAGACCCTCACGACCGACGCCGCTGAAGACGAAGAGGTTGTCCGGTTGTCTCCGTTCCAAGTCGCCAGCGACAAGGACTACGGTTACATCAAGACCAACTCCCTCACCGCCACCCGCATCGGTGCCCGTATCATGGACACCCCTCTGCAGGTGCAGGTCCTCTCCGAGGACTTCATCCGCGACACCGGCCTGGACAACATCAACGATGTCCTGCGCTATGCCGCCACCTCCGCCGGTGACACCATGATGGGTATTCTGCAGCCGGCTACCGGCTTCACCCCGTCGGGCAACTTCACCACCCGCGGCTTCCCGATCAATGCCCGCCTCAAGAACTCCGTCCGCCGCTACACGGTTTACTCGCTCGACAACATCGAGCGCGTGGAACTGGTCCGCGGTCCGGCCTCCGTGTTCTTCGGCCAGGCCTTCCCGGGCGGTGTCATCAACTACATCTCCAAGCAGGCCGAGTTCCGCAACCTGCCCACCGAGTTCAGCTACCGGCGTTCGGCTTGGGGCGGCAACAAAGCCACCTACGACCAGAACACCGTGCTGCTGAAGGACAAGATCGCCTTCCGCAACTTCATCAGCTGGGATAACTCCTCCTTCGAGCGCGACCACGAGAGCCGCCGTGGATTCACGATCCAACCGCAGATGAAGATCCGCTACAACGACAAGCTCGAGGCCCGCGTGGAGTTTGAATACACCCAGCGCAAGGAAAACCTCGCCGCCCGCGGTTGGCTGTGGGCCGATGGTTGGTTCGATGCTTACAAGAACCCGTCCGCTGCCCTCATGAACGCGGCGAATATCAATCCCGCGCTCACGAACGCCGAACGTCAGGCCCTCTACCGCACCCGCATCAGCGGCGTGGCGGACGGCGGTGGCTACAGCAACTGGATCACCGACACGCGCAATGCCGCCGGCAACCAGAGCATCGCCCGCTATCAGGCCTCCTCCTTCAACAAGGGCGTTTATCGCGACCTGATGTGGGGTGCCGCGAGCGGCGATCCGCGCAACTTCAATCCCTGGGGCCCCGGCAGCACCACCGATGAAGAGGTCACGAATCTCTCCATCACCGTGGACTTCCGGCCCTTCGATTGGCTGAGCACGAAGTATACCTACAACTGGTCCCATGCCTACTACTTCGAGCGCAAGTCCGAAGCCCGCCCGAATGCCGACGGCGAGACGTTCAACGTCCTACCCGGCTTGGTCTGGCGTTTCTATGACGTCGATCCGACCGACCACATTCTCGACAATGTGATCTCGTTCGAGACCTTCGGCTTCAAGAACAAGCTCCTGTTCGGTGGCATCCACCGCGCCGGTGACAACCAGTTCGGCGGCACCTCGCCTTCCCCGGCCACGGGCGCCAACGTCACGGGCGCTCCCAACGGCACCAACTTCGAAGGCATCCCGGGTGTCGGCAATGCCGGTTCCTTCGGTCTGCAGGCCCTGCGCGACCGCGCCGGCAACCTCATGACCGCCCTCGAGGTCTTCACCCGCTACGACCCCACCATCCACGTGTTCCCCGACATCGCCCGCATCACCGAGCGCGAACGTCCGGTGATCGACCGCTACCGTCCGCGGAATGCCGAGGTTTACCTCAGCTATCAGGGCGCGTTCTTCGACGACCGCCTCAACGTGATGGCCGGTTACCGCGAAGAGAAGACCTACAACCGCCAGCAGCAGTTGCGCTCCAACCCGCCGTGGTATGACACCCCGGCCGGGGCCGACAGCTCCAACATGCTGGAGATCATCCCGCAGTCGCAATGGGCGCTTCGCGACATGAACGAAGCCTACCAGCGCAGCTTGCTGGGCGTCCTCAGTGGTGACTCGCTCCAATATGGCGCGACCTTCGCCATCACGCCCGACATCAACATCTACGCCGGCAAGAGCACCTCCTACCTCCCCAACGGTGGCTTCAAGGCCATCTACAGCGAGACGACGGTGCGGCAACGCGCCATTGATCAGGGCAAAAACCCCGACACTGAGCTTGCCCGGATCAAGGCCCGGGGTTCCGACTCCTTCCTCTCCAATGAGGAAGGCGTGAACGAGGAAATCGGCGTCAAGACCACGCTCTTCGACAACAAGATCGTGGCCACCGTCGCCCTCTTCCGCACGGAGCGCACCAGCCTCCGCGTGGATGATGTCGAGGCCCAGCGCGGCGATCCGCTGAACTACACCGCCGGCGGCATCCCGAGCACCGTGGTCCGTTGGTTCTCGGCCGACGCCAAGCAGCGCACCGAAGGTCTCGAACTCGAGGTCATCTGGTCGCCGAACCGCAACTACCAGGCCGTGTTCTCCTATGGCAACATGTGGATGGCCAAGGTGGTTTCCAACCCGGCGGTCGCAACCGACAACATCAACTACGCGGCCACCTTTGGCACCCGTCTGGCGAACGCCCCGAAGACCTCGGTGAACTTCTGGAACAAATACACGTTCTCGGATGGTCCCCTGGCCGGCTTCACCGTCGGCGGCGGCATGCGCCACCGCTCGGAGATCGTGATCGCCCAGTCGCGTGACTGGGATCCCCGCTTCGGCGGCGCCACCGCGGGCGACTACACCGTGTTTGACCTCATGCTCGGCTACAACACCGAGATCTGGGGCATCCGCACGGCGTTCACCCTCAATGTCACGAACTTGACCGACAAGTTCTACAGCGAGGGTGGCTGGAACTACAACGCCGGCCGTGAGATTGCTCTCACGACCCGCGTGAGCTTCTAAGCTGTCTCCGACGCACATCGCGTAGTCTGACAAAATTGCAGCGGAGGTGGGTTCGCCCACCTCCGCTTTTTTGTGCCCAAAAACCGGCACGCACTTTTCATGATCCGCCGAAATCAAGGCCGGCGGTGGTGCCACGCCTTCACCGGCATCACGCATTCTGGGGACGGAAAACCGCTTGCCGGCGGTTTCGGTTCTTCAGTATCCTGTGCTTCGAGCGCATGGGGTCCGGGAGCTCGTGTTTCCTGTTCCCCACTCGCCCGTAATCCGGTTTCCTTTCAGCAATCCAATCCTGCCTGACCATGAAAATCTCGAAGCAAATCAAAGCGATGATCATCGCCTTGGCGGGCGCCACGCTCGTCGCCACCGCGGCAGTGACTCCGCCCATTCCGGTTGAAACTCCCGCCCCCGCCTATCCCCAAGAACTCGAGGACACCGGCCAAAGCGGCCAGGCCGTGATTGAAATGACCATCACCGCGGAAGGACGGGTAGGCCAGACCCGGGTGGAGTCGGCGGATCATCCCGCCTTCGGCCGAGCCGCCCTCGCGGTTCTGGAACAATGGCGCTTCGAGCCCGCCCGCCGCGACGGCGAGCCCATCGCCCGAAAGGTCGCTCTGCCCTTCCAGTTTCGTGCGCCGCTGGACCAGCAGTTCAACGCCATGATGGGTCGCAAAGTTTTTCAACACCTGCCGCCGGACACCGAAATCATCGATGAAGCGCAATTGAAGCGCCGGCTGCGCCAAGACCACTCCGGCATGCTCAAGCCGGGCGTGGCGATGACGCAGGCGAACTTGGCGCAACTGAACTCCATCCGCCATGTGCCGCCCGTCCTGCCCCGGTCCCTCCAAGGGCGGGAATTCGACGATGTGATCACGGTGCGCTGTCTGGTCGCGCCTGACGGCTCGGTCATCAATCCCGAGCTGGAGGAGATGCCCAAAACCGCGGAATTGGCCGGGCCTGCCCTGCTGTCGGCGGCCGCGATTCGCTTCCATCCGCCGGAACTGGCCAACCGGTCCGCCTATGTGCGAACCACCGTCACCGTCGACTTCTCCACCGCCAAAAAACCGGAGAACCATCTGTGGTGGCAGTATGAGCGCGATGCGCCCAATGCGCCTCCACCCGGCCAACCAGACCTCCCCCGTATAGCGCGCTGACCCCACCGCCCAAACCAACTCCATCTGCAGCGCCGCGCCGGCAGCCGCGTGGACCAAAATCGCCCGGGCCTCGCATGGAGCCGGGCGAACGCAGCGATTAGACCAAGCCGGCCTTGTGCAATCAGATGTAGGTCAGCGCGCTTGCGCGCGCTCAGGAAAAGCGCCCGCTAGCGCGGTTCTAATAAAACTGTAGCCGCGGTGATTGTCATTCTGAGCGTAGCGAAGAATCCAATGCACCTATCGCTGCAAGAGAGACCCTGGATTCTTCGGCTTCGCCTCAGAATGACATGAAGCA
>Ga0169931_10001762_pt1 | contig 35714 bp, 32 predicted proteins | sample Kivu_15m_20L_FD_129675 | JGI IMG/M metagenome (GOLD analysis project Ga0169931, IMG submission 129675) | Freshwater microbial communities from Lake Kivu, Western Province, Rwanda to study Microbial Dark Matter (Phase II) - Kivu_15m_20L... | ecosystem: Environmental > Aquatic > Freshwater > Lake...
AAATATAGCTAAATCAAAAAAGGGTATGGAGGGATTTGGTGCTAAACCAAGTACACCATTAACTGCAGGTGCAATAAACGATCCTAAGACATCTGACTTATTTCAAGATTATAAAAACGGTTCTATATCTGAAAATGCTAAAAAGTTTTCTGATAATCTATTTAGTACAAGAAAGAAAAATCTAGCAACTGGTAAATTTACCTTCGATGGAAATGGAAACTCAGAATATGAATTTGATGTAAATGCATTTGATGATTTTATAGGCACTAGAACTCCTAAAGAGCTAGGAGACCCTAATACATGGAAATCTATGAATCAATCTCTAAAAAAAATTATTATTGATGGCTTAGAGACACATTTTAATAACCCCGCCCTGCCGGGCAGGCCGTATAATAAGGCGACAGCACCTGGACAATTAGGTTGGGCTTGGAGAGGATTAGAGCCATAAAATATAAATCCATACCCCTATGACCCTAGCCGAAATACAAGAAGAAGCCAAGATATTGATAAGCTCAGATAATGTGCCTAGTTCTCTTGAATTTGCTGAGAAATTAGAAAAGTCTCTTTTTGATAATAATATTAGAGAGGCTAACCCCAATGCTTATCGGGAATTATCTAAGATTATTTTTCAACTTTATGTGACGGCTATTCCTAATCTAAAAGATGAATTATTATTTAGTATTATATCTTTTAACTTGATTGAGGCTTTGAATCCTTTATGGCCATCTGAGAGGGATTTGGCCTCTCGTATTGAGAGTAAATACTCGATTTATCCTATTGAACTGATTAAGGAGATAATGCGAAAGGATTTATTGACTTTAGTAGAGAAAAATACTCAGCAAATTGGCTCTGTACCTTTACATTTATCTCAAGACAATCCTCAGGCTAAGCCTAATATTGCTAATTGGATTGAATATTATAATAGAGCTACAGGTATGAATTCTGCTGATAATTTTGCTAAGTCTAAATTTATCAGTGGAGATACTGTGGTTCAGACTTTGAGTCCAGCTGAGAGAGAAGCTCTTAGAAAAGTTTTATCTTTTTATGATTATTTGCAAACTGATGAGACTGTCTTGTATCAGGATATATATAATGAATCTAATAATACTGAGTATGCTAATATACAATCCCCTGCACCTATTATTAATTCTACTCCACTTACTCCTCCTACATCGCTACCAGTACCACCAGCTCCTCAAGCTACTAATACTGCAAACCTTGAAACTATTCCATCTCCTCCACCTAACCAATCACCCGCTCATAATGGGATTGCCAATAACAACATACCTCAATTTAGTACAAAGCCTATACCTCGTATGCCCATACCTAAAAAGTCTTCATCTGCTCCAATTGTACTGACTGCTAAACCCGCCCCAATTCCCAAAAATTTGGTGAATTTAAAGCAATCTGAATAAAATAATATGCAACAATATAATATTCCACAATTTGTTGATTCTGAAGATAAAATCTTTGGTCCTGTTACTATTAGGCAATTTGCATTTTTGGCTATTGGAGTGGTAATTGGAGGATTTTTGTGGTTTTTTTTACAGCCTAATGTTTTAGTATTTGTGATTGCAGTAGCTCCTGTTGCTGGGGCTACATTTGCTGTTGCCTTTTTCAAAGTTAATGGCCAGAATTTTGATATTTTTCTGACAAATGTAATTATTTATATCATTAAACCTCATTTATTATTATGGTCTCGTGATACTGATCCGACTAGGTCTGTGATTAAAATGACTATTCAAAAGAAAAAAGCTTCCTATATGAGAGAAAAAAATGAATATAGTCAATCTAGAGTAGAGGAAGTGGCTTGGACTTTGGATACTTATGGGGAGAAAACTGTAATTCAGGATATATCTGAATAAGTTGAGATGCATAGTAAACAAGTTGTGACTTTTGTAGATGATACATGAAAGTAGTTTATATAGTTATAAACAAGATTTCTTAATTTTGTCCCCCTTCGGAGGGGGAAGCCTGAAAGGCGGGGGTGGAAGTGGACAATTTTAGGGTATACTATATTTTTAACCCTATCCACCCTCCCCCTACGGGTACTCCCTCCAAAGGGAGACAAAAATACAAGTTACAAAATTCAATTTACCCAACCTACTCCCTGCCTACCGCAGGCAGGCAAAGGAGGACAATTACTATCCCAATTTACTGTTATTAGTCTAGTAATGTATATATTCCCTTTTATCGACGATTATCTCATCTCGTACAATAAATTAACTATTCTTGTTTTTGTTCTGAGTCTAAATTTGTATTGTTATTATCTATAATATTCTCTTCTTTATTTTCTTCTTGTAAATTCTGCTCTTGATTACTTTCTTGCTCTAAGATTTCAGCTATTTCTTGTAATTTTTTTGTATTAGTGGCATCACTTGGAGTACTATTATTATTTAATTCCGAGAATTCTGGTAAATTTACTTCTGGAATTGGGTTAGATATTTTAACTTGGCTCAAATTGATTATCATTGACCAAATAAAAGTACCTATAATTACTATTCCTCCTATAACTGTCATAATAATAAACTTTTGCTTTTTATTAATTCTATCCACAATTTATATTATTTATTCATAGCTTTGTTTAATTGGCTATGGTTTGACATTATCATTATCATTACTGCCATTATGGATAATAATCCTAGTCCTAGATATCTGTCATTTTTGAAATAATCTAATCTACCTGCTTTGGATAGATTGGCATCTATCGGAGTTGAGACTTTATCTTTATTGATTACAAATGATTTTATTGCAGCTGCATCTTTTTGATTAGTATCTATAGATATTATATCTACTTTATAGGATTGATTGGGATCAATATCTAATACAAGAGAATTACCCGTCCCATCTTGTACTTTATCATTAATTCTATAGGTATAGGCTAATTTGGCATTTTGACTTGAATTTAATACATCGCTAGATATCAATAATTGAGTAGGTTCAGTTATATTGAGCTCTTCACTAAAGTCAATTGGAGAATTATTTTTATTATTTACCAAAGACACTCTAATCTCTGGTTCTTTGATTTCAATGTTAGTATTACCATAATATTTGATAAAGCCACTTAATTTATCTCTGGCGATAGCTTCGATAAAATAGCTATTTTTATATCCCTTGTTTTCTATAAAGGTTATTTTATTATTATTTTTTTCTAATGTCTCTCCGTCTACTTTCCATTCTATTGCATATTGAGATACTGGTAATTCAGTTGAGACTGCTATATTATCTCCTCTACCAGGATTAAGAGGTCTATAATCTAAAGATAATTTATTATATATATCTAATACTATATTACCTTTTTTGATATTACCTGCTGAGTTGACGGCTACTTCAACTTGATAGGTTCCAGATTCTACAAATTCATAAAAAAAAGCTGATTTATTAATATCTTTTAATTCTATAATTACTTTATCACCTTTTTTGATTCTCCAAGTATATTCAGCTCCTTCAAATCTAAAGTTTTGGTCTATATGATAATTAACTGTTGCAAAATCTATTTTTTGTTTGGTATGGAGATATTTATTTTTGATAACTAATTTTATCTCACCTATAGATGATTTATCTGTATAATAGCTATCTGCAAAAATCTGATTGATATAAACATCAATAATAGCATTGGCTTCATCTTGAGTTTTAGGATCATTATTGACAGAACTAACCAAATTATCCATATTAATATCTTGCGCGATTACTATTGAGTTTATATTAATCAAATTAATAGTGATTGCTAGGAAAATTATTTTAATTAGAGTTGTGAATTTCATATATTTAATATCTATTAAATTAATTATACCATATTTTTTAATTTTAGTATAGTTTTATTTTTTGACTAATTTTAATATTTGCTCATTATTAGCTTGGTCTTGTTGAGCCCTATTAAACTTTTTAATATTATTAGCTACTGAGATATTATTGGTATCTTGATTATTATTTTGTGCCTGTACTGGTTTGGATATATCATCTAATACCTGCGTTTTAATAGGCTTGTTTTTATTAGCTGATGATTTTCTGTATTGTAATTCTTCATCTTCATATTCTCGAGATTGTGGAATACTATCAGCTAGTTGTCTGCCCACAGAGGCGATATTACCAGCTGCTGACTTTACATTATCTAATTTATTATTATCCTGTCTAGGTATAGCTTGAGCTCTCTCTCCAGCTAATCGCTACCCATTGATTTGACCGGTATTATTATTGGGAGACTGCATACGTCCTCCAGAAGATACTGATTCCTCATTACTATATCTAGCCCTATTATCTGCCGATGATTTTTTATCTTTGGATCTATCATCCTCTTGGGATTCTAAAAACTGTGGAATATTACCAAATAATTGTCCACTCCTATAAGCTAGGTTAGCAGCTTTTGATTGGACACTTGCTAATTGCTTACTCTGCCCCTGTATAGGTTGGGCTCCTGTTCTTGGTTGTCTTGTGAATGGTCGGATATTATTAGCGGCTGTCTTCATCACATCTTGATTATTATTATTTCTAGATTTAAATCCACCAATACCTCCAATCCTTAGAGACTCTCGCCATTTAGCTAAAGACTTTTCAAATTCTTCATTTCTAAGTTTTAATTCTCTTGATGTTTTACGATGCTCTCTCAGGTGCAAATTAGCCTTAATCGTCCAAGAGGGTGAAAGATCACCAATAAAAGGAATTATTTCTATTGCAGAAACGATAATAGTATATGTAATCTTTTTCACAATGAATTCTGATGCATAATTAGAAAGTCTACTTGTCACATATTGATTCAACTTCTGAGTTTGACGAGCTAACTTATTCGCTATAGGATTCTTAGATGCCCCTAAACTTTTGGATAACCGAATCATTTCTTTAATTCTTTTAATTTGATATAATCTAAAATTTACATTATATATTTTCACATAACCCTGATACAGGGTACAAAATATCAAGTCTGTTAAAAAAGCTAAAATATCTATTACCACCGATAAAACTGCTGTCAATGGTATTAAGAATGGGATTAAGCTAAAAATAAATAGAAGAAAACCAACAGAATCCCATACTATGGCAAACCCTAAATTTATGTTTAACAATATTCCACTTAAAGGCTTCATTTGTATAATTTATTTCTCATATATAAATATTATATCATAATAATTGGCATAATATTAGATATTTTGTTATAATAGTCTTATATATAATATGCTAATAAAATGAGTAAAATTCTAGATTTAATTCAACAAGAAACCACCAGACAAGCCAATACTATTCGCCTGATAGCTTCAGAAAATTACGCTTCTGCTGATATTCTCGCTGCTCTAGGCTCTAGCCTTACCAATAAATATAGCGAGGGTTATCCACAACACCGCTACTATGAGGGGCAAGAATTCATAGACCAAATTGAATTGGCTGCTATTGAAAATGCTAAGCAATTATTCCAAGCTCGATTTGCTAATGTACAAGCCTATTCTGGAAGTCCTGCTAATCTGGCTGTTTATTTAGCTTTATTACAACCCAATGACACTATTCTTGGTCTTGCTTTATCCTCTGGGGGACATCTGACTCATGGGCATAAAGTTAGTATTTCTGGGAAATGGCTTAATTCTATTAGTTATGGGCTTACTCCGGAGGGATATATAGATTATGACCAGATTGAACAATTAGCTCAAGAACATAAACCAAAACTGATTATTTCAGGACATTCCGCCTATCCTAGACAAATTGATTTCAAAAAAATTGGGGATATTGCCAAAGATATAGGAGCTTATCATTTAGCTGATATTTCTCATATATCAGGGTTAGTTGCGACAGGAATTCATCCACATCCATTCCCCTATGCAGATATTATTACTACCACCACTCATAAAGTATTAAGAGGCCCTCGTGGAGCACTTATTTTGACAAATGATCAAAAAATAGCGAATAAAATAGATAAAGCCGTATTCCCTGGATTACAAGGAGGTCCACATAATAATAATATAGCGGGGATTGCGATTGCTCTTGAGGATGCTCTCAAGCCAGAATATACAGAATATTGTACACAAGTAATAAAAAATGCTAAGACTCTAGCTCAAGCACTACAGGCAAAAGGCTTTGATATTGTCTCAGACGGGACTGAGAATCATTTAATTTTAGTCGATTTGAGAAATAAGAATATTGACGGAGATATTTTATCCAAAGCTCTCAATAAAGTGAATATAGAGACTAATAAAAATACCATACCTTTTGATACTGCCTCTCCTTTCAAACCAAATGGAATCAGATTAGGTACTCCTGCTGTGACTACTCTAGGGTTAAAAGAACAAAATATGGAGACAATTGCTGAGTTTATACACCAAGTTGTAGATAACATAAATAACCAATCTCAATTAGAGAAAATCAAGACTCAAGTTATTGAATTTATTAGTCAATTTAAGTACTAATCTAAATATGAGTTTATTAACTGCTAAGCCAATTATTGAGAGTATTATCCCTACTATCCCAGAGGGACTTAATCTAGCTGTGATTCTAGTTGGAGATGATATGTCCTCCCAAATATATATTGAAAAAAAGTCCCAAGCCCTCCAAGAGGTTGGAGGTAATCTCAAATTATTCAAATATCCCCCAGATATAGATCAGGAAGAATTAATTACTAATATTCAAAAGCTAAATCAAGATACAGGCATTGATGGGATTATTATTCAGCTACCTCTACCACCATTTATAGAAGAACATAAAGTATTAAACACAATTCATCCTATGAAAGATGCTGATGGACTGACTAATTATTGGCTAGGCAAACTATTCCAAAGCCGAATTAGTACTAATTTAGCTCCTATTATACCAGCTACTCCCAAGGGAATCTTATTATTATTGGATTATTATGATATTGATTTAGTGGGCAAAACCGTCTTGATAATCAATGATAGTGTATTAGTAGGAAAACCCCTAGCCACCATATTACCAGCCTATGGAGCGACTCCAATTCTAGCTCATAAAAATACCAAAAATCTAGAAAACTTATTAGAACTATCCGATATTATAGTCTCAGCCATAGGTAATGCTAATATTTTAGAGAAAATTAAATTCAGAGAAAATCAGATTATTATTGATGTCGGAATCCTGAGAGATGAGGAGAGTAAAGTGAGAGGAGATATTTTTCATAAAGATTTTCAATTTGAAGGAGCAATAACACCAGTACCAGGAGGAGTGGGACCCCTAACAGTATGGGCACTAATCCAAAATTTAAGTAATCTCAAGAAACTTAAATCTAGAGAGTTAAAATAAAATTTTTATATTTCTTAAAGTGTGCGCATGCCATGACTTGAACATGGGACCTCTACATTATCAGTGTAGCGCTCTAACCAGCTGAGCTACACGCGCTTATAAAAAATATTATATTATAAATTTATATATTTTGCAAGATTTTGTACGAGATGAGGTAATCGTCGACAAAAGGAATTATATATTGCTAGACTAATAATAGTAAGTTGGGTGGTAATTGTCCTCCTTTACCTGCCTGCGGTAGGCAGGGAGGAGCTTTCAGTCCCTCCTATACTTCAGTTTAGGAGGGGGTGGTCACTGTCGTATTTATACGGGAGTGGCCGGAGGTGGATTGCATTTAAATTCTCCTCTTGAGGGGTGGACAGCTACGCTGGACGGGGTGGAGTATTTTGCAACTTGAATTTCTGTCTCCCTTTGGAGGGAGTACCCGCAGGGGGAGGGTGGATAGAATTTAATTTTTAGCTCAATCCACCCCCGCCTTTCAGGCTTCCCCCTCCGAAAGGGGGACAAAATTAAGAACTCTTTTTATAACTATATAAACTACTTTGATATATCATCTATAAAAGTAACTATTTGTCTACGATGCATCTCATCTTATTCAATCCTCAGTAATAGGGCTCCCAGTAGGGACACTATCTAAACCATCTGGGGATACTACTTTTATATTATTCCATTTATAGCCTAATTTTTCAAAAACCGTAGGTGAGGTGACATATCTTTTTTTACCATTCGACATAATATAAACCTCACTTCTACCTGTAGCTCTCACAATCACCCCATCCCGAAAATATACAGCTGTTCCCTGAGAATATGAGTCCCACTCTGAACTAGAGACTCTGACTAAATCTCTGTAATTATATTGAGTGTCAAAAATCTCTGGACTAGGGATTGGTCTTCTTTTACCAGCTTCCAAGAGTTCAATCCCAGTAGGATTATCTCTATTGACTAATAATGTCCCATCTGGGTATGGACTGGATTGCATTACCAAACCTTTTGGATGAGATATGTCTAATGTTCCATCTGGGATAATTGTAATATTAGACCACTTATAGCCTAAAGCCTCAAAGGTGACGGGAGATGGAATATGTCTCCTCTGCTGATTAGTAATTACATAGACATCTGGATTATTTCTCTCTCTGACCAACATCCCCTCTCTAAAAGTCAAAGCTGGAGCTAAAGGATAAGAATTCCACTCTGCTCTTGTAATATCTATTACATCTTTCCAATTAAATCTAGAATTAAAAATATCTGGGTTAATAATAGGCCTTATACTCCCCTGCTCTAGATAACCAACCCCTGTATCTGTTCTTAATAATGACCCGTCTGGAAAACTCCTAATATTAGAAGTGTCTGGAAATAAACTAATTTCAGTGGAGTTAATATTTATTATATTTTTATTTCCAATATTACCAGTGGGAGTTTTGATACCATTTTGAATATTATAAACTCTACCATTCTCTGTACGATAAACGGAGTCATCATAATATTGCTTCCACTCTTGAGCTCTATTCCGAAGCCAATACATATCTACCATATTAGTATCTCCATTACCAGCTTCAATTTCACCATGGTCCGCTACTCTAAATCCAGTATAGCTGGAGGTATACCCCTTAGTGTAAAAATTCCAAATTGGCTCAGTCACATAATCATTTGGGCTAATACTATTAACCGAAGCCAGCCAACCTACTAATTTAGCCAGTGACTGTTTCATCAATTCTGGTACTACAGCATATCCACTACCATATTGACCTAATAGAGCTATACCCACACTCTGATAATTAAAATTATCTCCAGTTCGATTCACATAAAGGTGAGCCCCCCTCACTCCATTTTGCCCCATTCTACCTTGATATACACTACCGTCTCTGGCTATCAGATAATTATATCCAATATCTCCCCAGCCATTATATCTAGCATGCTGAGTAAAAATAGATCTAGTCATTTGTCTAGGGTCAAGAATATCACTATTAAAACTAGGGATAGCCGTATCATGAATCAAAATCCGCCGTACTCGCAAAGTATTGCTAGAATTCGGTGGCCAAGTATTCAGAGTAAATTGATTATCTGAATCAGTAGCCCAAGTATTACGAGATTGTATATTGGGACTACTCGCCAGAGTATGACTAGGGATTAGACCTATAAAAAAGTAGAATACAAATGATATATATAAATATTTATTTATGCTCATTATTGCAAAGGTCCTACTGGAATTGATTGATCAAGTAAAAAGCCGTATTCTAAATCACTATCTGTAATTGCTCCTAGATCAAACATAGCTTCTGGAGAAAGACCAGATACTCTACCTGTAAATATAGCTGGCCCTGATTCTATTATAGAGGCTACAAGCCTTTTACCATTAGCAGGATTAGTGATTAATACTTTGCGTCCCCGATGCCAATTTATAGCGGTATTAGTTTGTGAACTTGATCCATTTAGATTTGCTGATCTAGTACGGCCTCGCCAAGTTCCTGAACGATATTCATAAACCTCCTGAACAGTACTATTCAAAGGATGAGATCTTGGGCTCAGTGCAGGACTCACTCCTCTCTGCGACACAATTAAACTATTTCCATCTTTACCGTTATAAGCAATAAATTCTCCATTAATGTTAACCCAATATGTTGGTATATCTGAAGATGGGGTAGGAAATTCTGTAATATTAGCAACAGGTATTCTATCCGAAGTAGCCGAAATATTCTGCGTCAAAGTACTAGTAGGCTCATACCATCTAACATAATTCCATCGCATTGTAATATAATACTTTTCTTCTTCCACACTAAAAGGGGCATAGCTGGAGTTCTTACTGCCGGCAGGACATCCTACTGAAAAAGCACCCCCACTAGTCAATAACCCATTCCAAGTTGATGATGGTGAGTTAGCCCGACTATAATGGTCAGTATTAATTTCATTACAGCTCAAAGGTAAATGCTGTTCTCGAGCAGTTCTACCACTTGTGGCAGGGATAGAATACCCATCTATACTAGCAGCCTGAATATCTGACAAGGCTTGTCCCATAGCATTAGAATTAAATTCATCCTCAGAGACGGCCCGCACATCACTCCATCTAAATCCTCTAGCATTGAATATAGCTGGACTTGGGACGCCTCTTTTTACACCATTTTCTATCAAATACACTCCACCCCCATAAGAGATCAAAGCTCCATTACCAAAGCCAACTCTCCCTGATCTAGTATATTGATTTACAACATTATCTGGTAATCTAATTACAGACTGCCAACTAAATCCTTGGCTAGTGAATATATTCGGGCTTGGTATATATTGCAATACGCCATTATTAGCGACTCTATATATAGCCCCGCTTCTAGCTCCGATGAGAGACCCTTCGCGATAAGTTTTGACTGTATTAAAAGCTCCCGATACAGGGATAATAGATAATTCAAAATCTGTAGCTCTTCTGACCTGCCCCCAGTTTAGTCCATAGCTTTCGAATACTTCCGGAGAGGTTATTGGTTGCCTGACATTGTTCTGCATCATATATACTCCTGTAGCACTGGATATTAGTAATCCATCTGGATAAAGTTCATTTTCTCCTCTTGGATAAGTATTAAGATAATCTTCTGAGACTTGGATTAGAGAGTCCCAACGATATCTAGCTTCGAATATAAGCGGGCTTGGGATATATCTTCGCTGACCATTTTTGATAGTATAGACTTCCCCACCCGGTCTTAATAAAAGACTACCATTAGGGTGTTTATCCCCTGCTGTTAGCATAGTTCCTTGAGTATGTGGAGCTAATTCGGCATCACTAACTGCTATTACATTAGCCCATTTATAACCTTTTTGTAAAAAAGTATTTGCCGATTCAATTGGTCTCTTGGCACCATCTGAGATGACATAAACCGCTCCCCTATTAGACAATAGAGACCCATCACGATAAGTCATTTCCGCCCCCATCGGAATGGCATCCACTTCAACTGGGGTACTTACTACTAAGTCTTCCCATCTAAATTGAGATCGGAGCATATTGGGGGATTCGATTGGGCGTCTTTTACCATTTTCGATATAATAAACTTTTGGATTATTAGTAGCTTTTAGTAATATTCCATTTGGGAAACTAACTGTACTAGCATTAGTCTGCAGAGGGAATAAAAAGGCACATACAATCAATAAAGTAAATATTTTATAGATATTAGTTTGATGCAAGTATTTCATATTTTTATTCTAAAATTAGTCATATTATTACTATACCATATTTTGATAAATTCTGCTATACTATATTTGTGAATAATTATCAATAACTAAATATAATATCAATGAAATCAATTATAGAAGCTCTCAATTGGCGATATGCTACTGACAGATTTACTACCGACCCAATACCAGAACAGAGTTTCAAGACTATTATGGAAGCTGTAAGACTAGCCCCATCTTCTATGAATTTCCAACCTTGGAAATATATCTCAATAGAATCACCCGAGCTAAGACAACAAATTTTTGAGGCAGGATACCAGCAAAAGGCTATCATCGAAGCCCCTACTCTGTTAGTCTTGACTATACCTAATATTTTAACCTCAGCCAATGTAGACCATATTATCAGAGTATCCGCTGAAGCTAGAAATGCTGATCCATCTACTCTCACAGGATATAGAAAAATGTTACAGGGATTTGTAGATAAAACTGAGCCTAGTAAATTCTTTGATTGGAGCCGTAGACAAGCCTATATTGGCTTAGGGATATTATTGCTCACCGCCGCTCAATTAGAAATAGATACCGCCCCGATGGAAGGCTTTGAGCCAGAGAAGGTCAACCAAATACTAGGATTAACAGATTATAGTGCCGTCACCTTGATTGCTCTTGGGTACCGGAGTGACCAAGACACTCATCAAACTTGGCCCAAAGTCCGATTTAAAATGGAGGAAATTTTGGAGGTGAAGTAATAAGAATAAGATGAAATGCATCGTAGAGAAGTTGTGACTTTTGTAGGTGACACATGAAAGTAGTTTATATAGTTATAAAAAGATTTCTTAATTTTGTCTCCCTTAGGAGGCTTTAAGTCCCTCCCTGCCTACCGCAGGCAGGCAAAGGAAAATAATTACTATCCAATTTACTATTATTAGTCTAGTTAATGTATATAATTACTCTTGTCGACGATTACCTCATCTCATACATTGGTTTGCAAAATATAAAATTTTTGGGTATAATATAAAAGTTATTTTACATCAAGATTTTTGGAGAGGTGGCTTCCGCCCAAGGCGGACCAGCCTAGGGCTGGGAGCTAAATATTCAATTCATGTGGTATATCTATATTCTATATAGTAATAAACTAGATAAATTATATATTGGAAAAACTCGCAATCTCAAAAGAAGGTTTAGAGAACATAATTCTGGAAATTCTGCTTTTTCAAAAAATGGTATGCCCTGGAAAATAATTTATTATTCAGCATTTTCTAACAAAGAAGATGCCAGACTTGAGGAAGTTTTTCTAAAAAGTGGAAAAGGTCGTGAAAGAGTAAATTATCTTCTGGGGAATACCCTAGATAAATTAAGGAGAGGTGGCTGAGATGGTCGAAAGCACCACACTGCTAACGTGGCATAGGGTGAAACCTATCAAGGGTTCGAATCCCTTCCTCTCCGCTGTTTTATTAAGAATAAGTAATAGTATTACTTATTCTGGGATTCGAAAGTCGGAGCCAGTGTGAGTTTGTACAAAGTACAAGGCGAACACCGCGAGACGGGGTCGCGAGAATTTTTCGTCAGGAAAATTACTTGTGACCGAATCCCTTCCTCTCCGCTGTTTTATTAAGAATAAATAATAGTATAATTCCTTTTACCACCACCATCTCTTCTCCAAGAAGCTAAATTACTATTTTTAAAAGTATCTCTTGAATCAAAAATAGTATTTATTGGTAAAACTGATTTGAGAGCTTCTATAAATTTAAAAATTATTATATCTTTGTTATTTTCTTTTTTAATATAAAAATATTTTTCACCAAATTTATTTTTTATTTGTTCATAGCAAAAATCTTTTTGTATTTCAAATTCATTCAAAATAGGAGAAACAAAAATTTTCGGATTTGCAAAATATTCAAGCATTTTTCTATAATTCCATTCACTAAACCTCTCCAACCCGCATGTATTATGCCGTATTTTTTATTGTCATAAAAACATATTGCAGCACAATCTGCTGTCTGAATCCCTAACGAGAAATCGTTTTTGTTAAAAGTAAAAACTCCATCACAATTTTGCAAATCCTCATTTCCCGTCTTTATCTCAACAATATTATTAGAGTGTGTTTGAACTGGCAAAATAACACCATCTAAAAATTTTTTGTTTTCCTGTAAGGGTAGATAAAATATTTTTATGGTATGATTCATAATAATTTTTAATTACTTTTTAAAAATCTCTCTGCAAATAATAAAATTGTTAAAAAAATGATTACACTTAATGGGCTGCGACTATTCTAACGAAGTTTTGTGAAGGATATTTACGGATAGTTGCTGTTAGACGATGTCGCATAGCGAGGAGTCTGACAGTGACGGAGTCGCAGCCCATTAGGCAACGAGCAAAGCGATGTTGGCTAATGTTTAGGGATATACGAAGTTTTTCTGGAACGAAGTGGAAGAAAAATTTGGGTAAAATAAAAAGTGCAACCTTTAGAAATTATTAACGCACTTTTTCTTGAACCTCATACACGCTGTTATCGGATGTAAATTTTTATTTTTGGTCTCTAATTTTTTCTAAATTTTTTACAGGATCGCTAACTACTTCCCATCTAGTTAATCTTTGTAAACCGAAAGGTTCGGAAACTTTCTTAACTAAACCATCATTTATAGCTTTTTGAAAAAGATTTGAACCTTCTTGTGTAAAGTCGGTGGAAAGAAAAGTTTTCCCAATTCCTACGCGGCGCAAAAAGTCATGGAATACGATATAGCCAAAACCATAACCTTTTTGTTTGTTCCAAATATTAATAAAGTAGGGTTCTTCGCCAGAAAAATCAGCATCGTAATTAGCCATTGTTTCTGCATCAAATAACTCATATTCTCCGTCTATTACATCTTGGATAATAAGTTTAATCTGATCCGAGCTGATTTTTTCTGATGCTTGAGAAGGTTCAAATCTTTCATTCATAGAGTAATGTGTAAAAAAATAAAATTTATTTCCGATAACGATGCGCCCGGCTTAGCGAAGTGCCTGGAGCCGGCAGTTCTGCGATGGCGCCCGTAGGGCGACAGAGCGAGACTGCCGGCGGAGCCGGGCGCGTCGTTCTGGTGACAGAGCCCGAAGGGCGATGTAGCAAAAATTTTATTTAACATAGCCCATATCTTTCTCGTATTGCTTATACTTGTCAGTTTTTCTTTTATAAATATATGCCACGCCATCTTTGCGCTCGGATTCATCTTGGCCTTGAACCAAAACAGATTCCCAAAAGCCATCAGCCTGATTTTTTTCGACACGATAGCAAGCATCATTCCATTGTTCTGAAAATCTAGTGTGAAAAGACCAGTCATATTCCCAGCCTTCTTTTTTTAATTCTGCGATTGGTCTTTCGACGGACGCGCAAGACATAGATTTCAATACTTCCTGTTTTGGTTCAAAGTTTTCCATATGGGTTATGTTATTAGTTAATAAAATTTTTGCTATTTCGCCTAATGGGCTGCTACCATCCTAAGTATACAAGAAAAACGAGGTTTTGTGAAGGATATTTACGGATAGTTGCTGTTAGACGATGTCGTAGAGCGATGAGTCTAATAGTGACGGAGTCGCAGCCCATTAGCCAACGAGCAAAGCGATGTTGGCTAACGTTTTGCAGCTACCCGAAGGTGGCGAGTTCGGAGCACTTCACTGGCAACCTGTACTGAACTTGGATAGAAGCACAAAGCTTGATTTAACCACTGAACCGCCACTTTTGGGTAGGTGCTGTTGTGTACTGCCTTTCTGTTCATCGTCACTTTAATTTGATTTGAATTGAGCTGTCTGGCAGAAACAATTTCTCCATTACGCTTGCAATTCTGGACATACAGTTTGAAGCTGAAATATTGATATGAATAAACAGCAAGTCATCATTCAATTCTTTTACCTTATCCCAAACCTTTCCGTCAAAAGTTTTATATCGACTAGTCAAATCAACGTTTGAATCTATCACTTCCTTTAGTGAACTCCATTTTAAAATGGTTTCATCACGTCTAAACATATCAAGCTGATTGTCTAAAATGTATTCAAAATCATATTCAGGTTTCTCTTTTAGATATTTTAAAAACTTAATAAAGACGTCTTGCCAAGAATTTACTTTGATAATGTCGTCAAAAATTTGAAGCTCTATTGGTTTATTGCCTTCGGCAATGTCTCCTGCATCTGTATCTAATGGTGAGAATAATGTGGTTTCAACAGTTTGAGTATTCCAATTTGCTTTATCCTTGTATTGGTCGGGTAATGGGAACGTCTCAAGAAACCAATTTACCATATTGGTTTGGTGCTCCTTGATGCTTTGCTCATTCCAAACATTTCTCTTGCTAACATCAAGCCTATAATTTAGAGATGAAGTGTTGAGTTTTCTTTTCTTTTCATTAAATGATTTATTGCCTATCTCACTATTGAACTCAGTAAGAATTAGATTACCTATATTGTGCAGGTAATTTTTGTGAATTTCTTCGAAATGCTCGCCTAACTCTACTTTCCAACTATCATCTAATTTTTGGGGCATTATGTGTTCAATTGTGATTTTTGGATTTCTAAAATCTACAGATACTTTAGAGTTATGTTCTTCAATCTTTCCTAGAATAAGCTTTGAATACTGTTTCAGGTTTTCATAAAAATTCATTGACACAAGTGCCGTACTCATTTCTGTATTATTTGGTAATCTTAATCTATAAAACATATTTGTTAGGAGTTCAAGCATTGAAGTGTTGCCTTTGGCAATACCTTCTATCTTTTTACTTAAAAGAACAATGTTTTTGTTTTCGCCCTGAGTTAAACCTAATATTCTACGTCTTATCAAATAAGTTCGGATTACTTTGAGAGTTGAAATCAAGAGTTCGTCACTAAGTCTTACGCCATCAATTGTATATTGATGAAATTCCAACAATCCTAATACAAAAGGTTTAAATGCTTCCGCCTTTATGTCATGGAAGATGTTTCTTATTAATTCCTTTATCTCTTTGTCTTTGTAATTCTCATTTGAAATTGTGTCGTTATTTATTTCAGTAATAATCCACTTGTACCATTTTACGTATCGTACAATGTCATTAATGAAAGCGTTGTGGTTTTCAAATCCTGTATCGACAAAATCCTTAAATTGCTGATATAGTTCTTTTGTATTGTTGTCACTTACTACTTTTAAGGAGCTTACAGTTTTATATTGTAAATAATCTCTGAAAAACTTTGATGTATTATCAAATAGAACTTCTTCAATTTTTGGATGCCATATTTTTTCATAAATATCTGATTGGTTCTTGCTTTCCATATTAAGGAGAACAAAATTCCTAACAAGGTCTGATAAAGTCAGTGGTTTGCCTAATGAGTTTAATGTTTCAAAAATTATTTGAGGGTCTTCTCCCTTGAATGGTCTTTCGTCAAGAAAAATTACAGCTACATTCATTCGCTGGATAGCAATAATGTAGTGCTCAAAATCTACTACAGGATTAAGTCTTTTCTTTTCATCGATGAATTTCTTCAGCAATTCATAAGCATTACTTATTACTCCTGGATTTGGCTGTGTTTTATTTACAAGTGCTTTGTAAGCATCCCAATCCTTTGTTACTTGTTTAAGTTTGATTTTATCTTGAAAAGATGATGAGTTGTTAGTCAGATAGTTCTGATTTATGAAATTTTGTTTAAAAGGGTTGGTTTCCGTATCTCTCAATGCAATTAAAAAAATTAATGTTGTTGTGAGCCTTTGTTGACCGTCAACTACCACTGATTTGTTAGCAAACCCTGCTTTTTCTTCTTTGATTACAACTGTTCCGAAAAAGTGTTCTAGCTTATCGTGTTGTTTGGAGTCTAAATGAGATTCGATTATTCTTGAAACGTCACTAAAGTATCTTTCAATTTCAGGTTTTCCCCAAGCATAGGCTCTTTGAAAAGGAGGAATAAAAAATGATGTTGCGTTTTTAGCTAACACGTCATTTATTGAATGGTTTTCTGTCTTCATAAATCTATTCGATTGTTACGGTCGTTTTTCAAATTTCACACAACGGGCTTAACCTATCCAAAGTATACAAGAAAAACGAAGTTTTGTGAAGGATAGTGGCTGTTAGACGATGTCGCATAGCGAGGAGTATAACTCAACCCGTCGTTATTTTGTAGTTCTATGTTCTTTCTTAATTATCAAATATTCTTCATACCCACCATTTTCTTTGTAATTGACTGGATATTTCTTTCCGACTTTATCAAGTTTTTTATTTGTTGCATCTACAATGTCAATGTTCATTTCACGACAAAATTTCATAAGATAAATAAGAATGTCTGCGACTTCGTGTCTTATATCATCAATATTTTTTCTAGGAGTTTTGTTTCCTCTATTTTTTAAGGTATTATCCCATTGGAAATGTTCAAGTAGTTCTGCTCCTTCTAGCATTATTGATTTTGCCAAATCTGACGGATCTAAATCCCTCCATTTACGATCAGAATCAAATTGGTCTAATTTTTCCGCTAATTCCTGGAATGTCATTTGGGAATGCTTTGATTGGTTCATTGTTTTATGTGAAATTAAGTAAATGGGTTCAGTGAGATTTTCCACCAATACACAACATCTATACTAAACATATACTAAGTTCGACTAAACTCTATATATTACTATGTTTAATATTATAACATATTTCGTGTAAAAAACTAAATTTCTCCCCCAAAACAAAAAAGTCCTTGCAATGATCTACTTTTTACTTTTATATTGGAGATTTTTCACTCATTCCTTACTTTGAAAAGACTTGACCATGTGTGTGGCTGTTGGTGATTTGTTGTTTTCTTCTCGATCTATTTTAGTTTTTTCATTGACTTACTTTCAAGTAAAGATTTCATTTGTGTTATAGCAACTTTGTTTAATTCTATAAGTCGTTTATTTTGTTGTAGTCCTTGTTGAATAAGTAAAGCGTTAATACTTTCCATATTGCTCAATACAACCAATTGTTCCAATGTTGCATTATCTCTGATATTCCCAACTTTATCTTTATTTTTATCTCTCCATTCTTTGGCGGTCATTCCGAAAAGTGCAACATTCAATAAATCAGCTTCATTTGCATAAACAAAACTTGCTTGTTGTTTAGTTATTTCAACTGGTATTAAATTCTCTTTAATTGCATCAGTATGGATAAGATAATTAACTTTCGCTAAAGTTCGCTGTAAATTCCACTCTAATTTCAGTCTGTTATTTTCATCATTTTTTAATCGCTGGAATTCTTTGATAACATAGAGTTTGAATTCTATTGAAATCCACGAGGCAAATTCTAATGCGATGTCTTTGTGAGCAAAAGTTCCTCCATATCTTCCTGACTTTGAAACTATTCCTACTGCATTGGTAGTTTCTATCCATCGTTTAGGAGTCATCACAAAACTGTTTAGACCTGCTTGTTTTTTAAACCCCTCGAATTCGAGGGGTTTAAAATTTGGATTGTAAATCGTTTCCCAAAACCCCAATAATTCGATAGTGTTTCGATTTCTCATCCAATTTTGAATGATACTATCTGTGTGTCCAGCATCTTTATGTCTTGCTATGTCAGTAAGGCTAATAAAATCACTCTCGTCTTGAGTAATTACATTTATAGTTGATTGTTGTACTTGTAGAATTCTACTTTTTGCCATTTTTAATATCTATAAGCTACAAATTTACAAAAATTGAATCCAAAAAATAATCTTTTTTCCCGAACTTTCATTAGCAGCACTGACTTACAATGACCATCAACGCCCAACAACTATACGAATTATAACACTAAATCAGAGTTTTTGGAAGTATATTTTGTATCAACACCAGTATACACCAAGTTCGACTAAACTTTGTATATTACTATATTTAATATTATAACATATTTCGTGTAAAAAACTAAATTTCCCCAAAACAAAAAAGTCCTTGCAATGATCTACTTTCCCCACTAGGAGTATCATCGACTCACAGAGGCTTAACTTCTAGGTTCGGAATGTAACTAGGTGGACCCCTCTGTGATAAATCACAAGGACATTTTTGTTCTCGAACATAAGATTATCTAAAAAAGATAATCTTATGCTCCAGAATTGGTGTAAATTTAGGTAATGCAACACTACAATAACTCTGAGTATCAATCAAAAGTTAAAAAGATGAGTTTTAGCGACATTAGTATCACTCGACTGAACACATTACTATGCTTACATCTGTGACCTATCAACGTGGTAGTCTTCCACGGTCGCATGAGCTACCTAATCTTGAGTACGGCTTCCCGCTTAGATGCTTTCAGCGGTTATCCAGACCAAACTTAGCTACCCAACAGTGCCATTGGTATGACAGCTGGTACACCAGAGGTTTGTTCATCCCGGTCCTCTCGTACTAGGGACAAATTCTCTCAAGTAGCAACGCCTACAGAAGATAGAGACCAACCTGTCTCACGACGGTTTGAACCCAGCTCGCGTGCCCCTTTAATTGGCGAACAGCCAAACCCTTGGGACCTTCTACAGCCCCAGGATGGGACGAGCCGACATCGAGGTGCCGAACCTGGCCGTCGCTATGGACGCTTGGGCCAGACTAGCCTGTTATCCCCGGGGTAACTTTTATCTGCTGATCTTCCACCTTTCTACAAAGGATGGTCGGTTCACTAAGTTCCACTTTCGTGACTCAACTAAAGTACCCATTTCTAAAAGAAACACATACGATAGAGGTGTAATGAAAAACATTACAGCGCGACATACACGTCTTGCAGTAAAGCTAGCTTATGCCTTTGCACTATCTTCCGAATTTCCATATCGGAATAGCTAACCTTATAAACACCTCCGTTACTTTTTAGGAGGTGAGCGCCCCACTCAAACTACCCACCAGGCACTGTCTCTCATAGTATTAGTATGAGGTTAGTATTCTCATAAACCAAGGGTGGTATCTCACTGGCGACTCCTTTATGTCTTGCGACACACTATCATAGTCTCCCACCTATTCTGAACAAAATAAATAAAAATACAATACCAAGCTATAGTAAAGCTCCACGGGGTCTTCTCGTCTTTCTGTAGGTAAACGGCATCTTTACCGTTATTGCAATTTCACCGGGCAGTTGGTTGAGACAGTTTCCTAGTCGTTACTCCATTCAAGCAGGTCTGAACTTACCAGACAAGGAATTTCGCTACCTTAGGACGATTATAGTTATCGCCGACGTTCACTGGCGCTTCGGACAGTCAGCTTTCACTGCCATCGTTAACGTTCCAGCACTGGTCAGGAGTCACCCCCTATACTTTCTTCTTGTGAAGTTAGCAGAGAGCTGTGTTTTTGATAAACAGTCGCTAGGAATCTTTAGCTGCGGCCTATATTGCTATAGGCAGACCTTATCCCGAAGTTACGGTCGCTGTTTTGCCGAGTTCCTTAACCAACTTTCACCCGTTCACCTTGGTCTTCTCGACCTACCCACCTGTGTCGGTTTTCGGTACGGTCGACAATGGATTCCCTCCCCAGTTTTATCTACAATAAAGTGTGTATCAAAACAACTTCATATCTAAACAAAACTAGGGAGGGATATAGTGGCTTTTCTTGTCACCTTGGGTCTCTTATATTGAATTCTCTCGCGAGTCTTCTCTATGCATTTTTCGGGCTTTAATGACTTCAAAGATTTGCCTCAAAGTCAGCTCTACAGAAATACATATGTCTCAATCCATTAAGACACATAAAATACCATGATGCGTCCCCACATTTACAAGCCATTGCCGGTACAGGAATATTAACCTGTTGTCCATCGGCTACCTCCGTTTCACGAAGTTAACCTTAGGCCCGACTAACCCCCCGATGATTATCATTGCGGAGGAATCCTTAGGATTTCGGTGGCTCAGAATTTAACTGAACTTGCGGTTACTTATTCCAACATTCTCACTTCCTTGCGCTCCACCAGCCCTCACGGGTCTAGCTTCTATGCACAAGGAACGCTCTCCTACCATTATAATACTAATAAATTAATATATAATCCGTAATTTCGGTACTACACTTGAGCCCCGTTACATTTTCAGCGCATATTTTCCTATCCCTCCTCAGTTCTAGCAACGATATATATCATTATACCAGAACTGAGGAGGGAATAGAGTAGTGAGCTATTACGCACTCTTTAAAAGATGGCTGCTTCTAAGCCAACTTCCTACCTGTCTCAGAAAATACACAACTTTTCCCACTTAGTGTAGTTTAGGGACCTTAATTGACGGTCTGGGCTGTTTCCCTTTTGAACATGGAGCTTAGCCCCCACATTCTAACTGCTAATCTATAATCTACTGGTATTCGGAGTTTGGTTAGATTGGGTACCCGAAGGCCCCAGATCCATTCAGTGCTCTACCCCCAGTAGGGATCAATTAACGCTAGCCTAAGAGCTATTTCGGAGAGAACCAGCTATTACCAAGCTCGATTGGAATTTCTCCTCTATTCACAGCTCATCACCTAGAATTGCACGACTAGTGTGTTCGGGCCTCCCTTTGATGTTACTCAAAGTTCACCCTGGCCATAAATAGCTCGCCTGGTTTCGGGTCTACTCCCATCAACAATTCGCCCGTTAAGACTCGATTTCTCTATGCCTCCGTCCTTTTGAGACTTAAGCTGCTGATGAGAAGTAACTCGTTGGATCATTCTTCAATAGGCACGCCGTCACCCTTGCGGGCTCCGACTCCTTGTACGTAAATGGTTTCAGGTCTATTTCATTGTCCTCTCGGACTGCTTTTCACCTTTCCCTCACGGTACTAGTTCACTATCGACATTAAGTAATATTTAGCCTTACCAGGTTAGTACTGGTAGATTCAGACAGGGCTTTCTTTTCCCGTCCTACTCAGGAATAGAACCGATATATATACATTATTTTCGATTACTCGGCTATCACGATCTATGGCTAAGCTTTCCAGCTTACTCATCTAACAATATACATATATCCTCCTTACGGAATGTTCTACCCTACAACCCCTCTAGACCGAAGTCTGAGGTTTGGGCTTTTTCCGTTTCGCTCGCCGCTACTAAGGAAATCACATTCGTTTTCTTTTCCTCCGGGTACTGAGATGTTTCACTTCCCCGAGTTCGCTCCCTATATAATAGGATACTTAGGCATTACCCTAAGTGGGTTTCCCCATTCGGACATCTCCGGATCAAAGCCTGATTGGCGGCTCCCCGAAGCTTATCGCAGCCAGTCGACGTCCTTCTTCGCTTCTTAATGTCAAGGCATCCCCCATTTACGCTTACCAACTCATCTTTTTAAATTCTGATTCATACTTTTTGGTGAAAGTAGTAAAATTGCATTTACCTAAATTTACTTGTGAAGGAACCCTCTTATAGAAACAGATGATAATATCTCAAAGGTTGAACTTTAAGAGGTCATCTCTGTCGCCATATTGCTCTCAAGTGAGCTCAAGGTGAAGTTATATAAAGTACGATATTTATAATACACGAAATCTGAAGAGGTGTCAAGGGTTTGTACGAGATGAGGTAATCGTCGACAAATCAGGATATAAGGAGTCAAGGAATTTAAGAGGGATGAGATAATTAATAGATGATAATCTAAATACTCCTGTATCCTGACCTTGTGACTATAATATGGTCTAGTACTGAAATAGACAATAATTCACCTGCTGCCTTGATTCTCTCTGTAAGAGATATGTCCGCTTGACTAGGAGTATCATCACCTGAGGGATGATTATGAACTATAATCATAGCCGCAGCATGGTATTTGATAGCTGGAACAAAAATATCCCTTGGATGTGCTATGCTCTGATCAATTGTACCAATTGAGATTATCTCATCGTGAATAACCTGATTTTTTATATTCAAATACAATCCTCTCAAATATTCTTTTTTTAGATTATGCATATCACTAACAAGTTCCCATACATCCTGTGGAGAGCGAATAGTTGGTATATCTATACTTTTATCACCAAATATTCTTCTGCCAATTTCAAAACAAGCTAAAACCTGACAAGCTTTGACTTTTGGTAAATTAAAATCTGCCATCACATCAGTAACTCTACTATAGCCAGTAATGGTTTTGGAGCCATAATCTTTGAAAATCCTCTTAGATAATTCTAAAACATTCTCTTTTTTATATCCAGTTCCTAGAATAATGGCTAATAATTCTTCTAGACCCAATGCCTGAGGACCTAGATCAATCAACCTCTCTCTTGGCTGTTGGTCTGCTGGTAATAACTTAATATCATAAATATTCATCTTAATATTTCAGTAGCTATTTCTGGAGATACTACACAAATATCTGTATCAGTACCTATTTCATAACCTCCCACGAAGTTAATTCTAGGAGTTAATCGAATAAACCATCTAAACCCTTTATACAAATTACCATCTACTGGAGCTGTAATAATTGTCATGTTATAATCTATATCTCCAATTTTAGTATAATAAGCTTGTAGTATAGCTTTATATATTTTAGCTAGATTATAGAGTTCAGTTTGATTGGTATAAGCAAAGTGAGTCTGTGGATATTTGGGATAAATCTCAACTTCATAGGCAACTCTTGATGCATAAGGAGAAAGGGCTATAAAGAAATTATTTTCTAAAATAACTCTTTTCTTCATATCTTGCTCATAATCAATTATGACTTGAGCTAAATGTCTATTATTAGAGCAATAATAACCCTCTACTCCTTCTACAATTCTCTCAATCCCATCTGGCACAATTGGAGTAGCTATAATTTGTGAATGAGGATGGGCAATACTAGCTCCTGCTTGATAGCCATGATTATGAATTACTGCTATATATCTAATATGTTTGTTATTCATAAGGGACAAACTCCTAGCCTGAAAGGCTTTGAACATTAAAGCCAACTTTTTGATAGAAAAATCTCTAATTTGAGTATCTTCGTCACGATAAATGACAACTTGATGCTCGCCCTCACCTTCTACAAAATGATAGGGACCTTCTGTCTGATATTTAGGAGAATTGATAGGTTTTAATAGTGGATAAATATTATTGACCACAAATACTTGAGATTCTTGTGTTTCATCTTTGACTTCTAATACAATATTTTCTTTGGATTTACCAGTTATAATATCTGCAAAAGGATTAATCAGATTAGATAAATTGCTTGTTTTAGCTCCATTTGAGATTAATGTATGTGGTCTGTGATTGCGGTTAGTAGAAACCAGAACCCATTCTCCAGTGAAAATATCTTGGCGAAATTCTTGAGTTGTTTTTATTTTTCTTATCATATGAATTTATTTTTTATAATATTTTGTTAATAGTCTATACTTGATAATAAAGGTATCTAATAATACATTTATATAATCTTTCAACTTTACATGTGAATTATCATCATTATACCATATAACTGGCATTTCTTTAATACTATATCCAAAGTATCGAGCCAAAGCCAAAAGCTCAATATCAAATGACCAGCGTTTCATAGTCAATGGACCAAAAAGATGGCGAGCGACATCGCCTGAAAACACTTTAAAACCACATTGAGTATCACTAATTCCACCTACTAATAAAATTTGTATCCAATAATTTCCCAAATCTCCCAAAAGCTCTTTGTACCGAGCCTGTCTTACTTCTATTTTACTGTCATGCATATCCCGAGAACCTACCACTAGATCTACTCCTTTTCTCATTACTGGCAAAATTTTATCTAATTCATCAATATGAGTAGAATTATCTGCATCCATAAATAATACATATTCTCCTTTAGCCCCCAAAATACCTTGCTTGACTACAGCTCCCTTTCCCTGATTTATCTTATTATCAATAATTTTAACTTTTTTATATTTTTGAGATAATCTAGTGACTACTTCCAAAGTTTTATCCCTAGATCCATCTAGGACAATGATAATTTCATAGTCTTGAATCTTGGACTTCTCAAAATAATCAACTATACTCTTAATTGTAGGAGCGATTCTTTTTTCTTCATTATAGGCAGGGATTATAACACTAATTTCCATAATATTTTATCTTTTATCTAACCACTCTTCTAATAAAATTCTAGCTGATTCTATATCTATGCTTTGTCCCTTAGGGATATATCTTTTGGCAAGTGAACTAGTTAATCTCTCATCATATTCTTCTACTATGATTGCAAATTTTGACTTTAATTCTTGGATAAATTGCCTGACTTTTACAGTTTGCTGAGTATCGGTAGATTGGAAATTAAGTGGTAATCCTACTAGAATATAATCTATTTCATATTTCTTTATAACTTGCTCTAATTCATTCCAGAGTGTTTGATTATTTTGTATAACTTTGAGAGGTAAGGCTATTTTATGGTCTATAGAACTATGTGCTAAACCTACTCTGACATCTCCATAATCTATACTAAGAACATTCATATCTGATTATTGAGATAATTTTTTATATAAATTCTCTATCTCAGTTTCTTCAAAGAAGTTTAGGGTTACTATATATCTCTTACCTTTTCTCCTCACTTCTACTTTATTATGAATAGTCTGAGATAATTGAGAAACCCAGTGTTTGACCTCTGAGCTCACCTGATTTTGGCCACTATTTGGGTCTTTTTTAACTACTTTTTCAGTTTGCCTTACATTGAGGGCATTATTGATAATATTATCTAATACTTGCTCTTGTAACCCTGGATTGTCTAGTCCAGCAATAATTTTGGCATGCCCCTCAGTGATATCTCCTGCAACTAAAGCATTCTGTACTTTATCTGGTAATTTTAGATATCTAAGGGTATTAGCTACGGCTGATCGACTTATACCCAATTGTTTAGCAATAACTTCTTGAGTAATATTAAATTTATATTGTAATTCTACGAAACCTTTAGCTCTTTCAATTGGATTTAAATTTTGTCTTTGAATATTTTCAATCAAAGCCAATTCTGCTTTATCCTGATCAGTGATACCATTCTTGATAACCACTGATACTGTCGATAGCCCAGCTAATTTGGCAGCTCTTAATCTGCGCTCACCTGCTATTAATTGATATCTATTCTCTCCAATTTCTGTTACCACTAATGGTTGTAATATACCTTTATCCTTAATAGATTGAGCTAGATTCTCTATTTCTTCTTGCAAAAACTCGGTTCTTGGCTGATATGGATTAGCCTCTATGAGATTAATATTTACTTCCAAAAGTGTATCTTTTGTATTAAAAGTCTCCTCAGTGTTTATAATCTGAGAGGGAGTAGACTTTTCTGTGGTTTTATTAGGGATTAAAGATGATAAACCTCTACCTAGTGGACTTTTACTCATAGACATATTCTATATTAAATTTATTATATCACAATTCTAAAAATTTTATAATCTTAATTTTATTTAGTTATCTTAATTAACTCCTGAGCTAATTGAAAATAGGCAAATGAACCTTTGGACAAGGGAGCATAGTCATGAATTGCTTTCCCAAAACTTGGAGCTTCAGATAGACTAACATTTCTTGGGATTACCGTATCAAATACATAACCGGGGAAAAACTTACTAACTTCTTTAGCTACCATTGCTGAGAGTCTATTTCTCCTATCATACATAGTCAAAATTACCCCAAGTACCGATAAATCTGGCTTCAAATTATCTGAGATTAACTGAATAGTCTCTAGAAGCTGTCCCAGACCTTCTAGAGCATAATATTCACATTGTACTGGAATAATAATCTTATCAGCAGCCACTAAACCATTAATCGTAAGCAGTCCTAAACTCGGTGGAGAATCAATAATAATATAATCATATAAATGCACAAGACTTTGCAATTGGTCATATAACACAAATTCTCGACGATTCATATTAACTAACTCAACACCTATTCCAGCTACATCAGGAGCGCCTGCAATAATATCTAATTTGTGGTATCTGGTAGTATGTATACTATGCTGCAGGGGAGTGTTCTCATCCATCATCAATTCATATAATCCTGCCTTTTCTCCCAGTTCAAAACCTAATCCACTGGTGGCATTACTTTGTGGATCTAAATCTATAAGTAAAACTTTTTTACCAAATTTAGCTAAATAAGAAGCTAGATTTATACTTGTTGTGGTCTTACCGGTACCACCTTTTTGATTAGTAACTGTTATAATCATATCTCGTAGTTATCCTCTATCCATTTTATCAGATTTCTAGTATCTTGAAAACGATAACCTCCAATTCCTGATTCTAAGACAACAATTCCAACTGGTCTATTCTTGATTTTTACTACCGAAGCAAAAGTCTCACCCGCCTCATCCGTAAGCCCGGTTTTGCCAAATAACATAGCCTCATCTAACCCCAACATTTCATTGGTATTACCAATTCTGACATTTTGTCCTGCTTGAGATTTGATAATAGCTTCTTTTTGTTTCATTATACTTATTAAATCTGGATAATTATCATATAAATTTTGAGTTAATTTCATAATATCATTAGCTGTACTATAATTACTAATTGGTTTTTGGTCTAATCCATGAGCATTAAAAAACTCACTATCTTGCATACCTAAATCCTGAGCTTTTTTATTCATCTTAGCTGCAAAATTTGCTACTCCACCAAAACTCTCAGCTAATAGCTCAGTAGCGTCATTACTAGACACCATTAGCGAGGCTCTCATTATATCCTCTGTCATAAATTTTTCTCCAACTTTTAATGAGTCTCCCCCATAAATAGCAAAGGCTACTTCACTCATAGTCAAATATTTATTATCACCCCATTTATACTCATCCATAACTACCATATTGCTTATAAGTTTGGTTATACTAGCTAATTGTTGCCGATCTAGAGCATTTTTGTTATACAATATATCCCTAGTTCCAAAATCTACAACTAAAGCTGATTTGGCTGTGAGATTAGGTTCTGGAATAGTATCTGAGATTTTATTAAATCTAATAATTGGGGCTGGGATCAAAGTATCTAGACTAGCCTGTACCTTAGTAGTAGGCATATTAAGAATTTTGATATGATGCAAAACTCCTAGATTATCTAGACTTTGATTAGTATTTTTGCTAAAAACAGAAGCAAAATTACTAACCCCAATTAGCACAAGTATTCCTATTGAATATAAGTATAAACTTTTGACTTTCATAAATTATTGATATTTTATATATTATATCATAAATAACAAAAAAGTTTATAATTTTTGTAGAGTCGGCAACCCTGCCGACATGGTTTTTAGTAGGGGCGTCACGCCCGAGGCGGATGTACTCAACCTTTCAGTCGCCCGTGTTTATTGTTTTGTCCTTGCTCTCTGTCCTCCTTTGGGGGAAGTGGCACCGTAGGTGACGGAGATGGATTGATCTAAAAATTAAATTCTATCCACCCTCCCCCTACGGGGACTCCCTCCCAAGGGAGACAGAAAGAAAGTTGCAAAATACTCCACCCCGTCTCCCTCCTAAACTAAGGTATAGGAGGGATCCACCCCTCAACGAGGGGAATTAGCTCAGTCCACACCCACCCTGCAGGCACCCTCGCCTCCTCCCAAGGCGGATTGAAAAAGCGAGGAACAAAAATAACTGTCCTCCCTTGGGGGAGGTGGCACCGTAGGTGACGGAGGAGGACTTCTAGGCGACTGAAAGGTTGAGTACATCCGCCTCGGGCGTGACGCCCCTACGATAGATTACAGAGGGACTTAAAGCCCTACGAATACAAATAACACAATGGAGGGATAAACCCCATCCCAAACAAGGTATGGGATGGACTAAAAGCCTCCGCTACGGATAAATTATTTTGTGCTCTCACCAAGACTCGAACTTGGATTAGAGGCTTAGGAGTCCTCGGTTCTATCCCGTTGAACTATGAGAGCAGTGGTCTTATTATAATCAAAAAATTGATTTTTGTATATAAGACAATATGATTTAGTACTAAAAACTTAAATATCTAAATTCTGTACTGAGCGAGCTCGGGATTGAATAAATTTACGTCTTGGTAAAACTTCTTCTCCCATTAACATATCGAAGACTCTGTCTGCTTTCTCTGCTTCCTCAATGGTGACGGATTTCATCACTCTGGTAGCTGGATCCATAGTTGTACTCCATAATTGTTCTGGATTCATCTCTCCTAATCCCTTATATCTTTGAATATTAATTTTAGATTGTGGGTTTTCTGCTTCCCATTTGGCTACTAATTGCTGTTTTTGGTCATCAGAGTATACATATTGGAACTCTTTACCTCTTGCTATTCTGTATAATGGGGGCTTGGCGATGAATATATTCCCGGCTTCAATCAATTCTTTGAAATATCTAAATAAAAGGGTCAAAATCAAAGTCATAATATGAGCTCCATCAACATCAGCATCGGTCATAATTATAATTTTGTGATAACGAAGTCTCTTGATATCAAAGGTCTCCCCAATAGAAGTACCTAGGGCAATAACTAAAGATTTTATTTCCTTAGATGCTAGCATTCTATCTAATCTAGCCTTTTCTACATTAAGAATTTTACCTCTAAGTGGCAAAATAGCTTGAAAAGCTCGGTTTCTCCCTTGTTTCGCTGAGCCTCCAGCGGAGTCTCCCTCTACGATGAATAATTCACTCTCTTCTGGTCTACGACTAGAACAATCGGCTAATTTACCTGGCAATGTCATCCCTTCCAGAGCTCCTTTACGAATCACAGTGTCTCTAGCGGCTTTGGCGGCTCTTCTGGCCTTAGCGGCTAATAATGAGTTTTCAATAATAGCCTTAGCATCGCTAGGATTTTTGTCTAAGTAATCAGCTAATTGCTCTCCAAAAATTTGGTCAACTACACTACGAGCTTCAACTGTGCCTAACTTTTCTTTGGTCTGACCTTCGAATTGCGGAGATAATGGGGCTTTTAATTTGATTGAAATTACAGCTACTAGTCCTTCTCTGACATCATCTCCGGTTAGATTTTCATCTTTTTCTTTGAGTATTCCCTTTTTCTTGGCATAGTCATTCAAAACTCTAGTCAAAGCTGTCCTAAATCCAGTCACATGAGTTCCTCCTGCTGGGGTAATAATATTATTTACAAAGGATAATTCGGTGGCCTGTAAATCTCTAGAATATTGAAATGCTACTTCTACCAAAATATTGTCTTTTTCTTGATTACAATAAAAAGGAGTGGAATGTTTTGGCTCTTGTCCATGGAATAAATAACCTAAATATGAGACAATTCCGCTATCAAAGAAAAATGTATAGTCTAGAGTATTGGCCTCATCCCTTAGGTCATTGACTTTAATCTGAGTGCCTTTAGTAAGATAAGCTTGAGACCTAAGATAGGTATAAATTTTTTCTCGATTAAACTTGGTCTCTGAGAAAATAGATTCATCAGGCTTGAATATAACTTCAGTTCCATTCGGATGATTAGTTTTGCCAACTTTTTTCAATGCTCCTTGTGGGAATCCAATTGAGAAGCTTTGGGTGTATTCATATCCATCTTTCCAAACTGTAACTTTAGTATCGGTAGATAGAGCATTGACTACCGAGATTCCAACTCCATGAAGTCCTCCAGAGACTTGATAACCTCCTTTGCCGAATTTACCTCCAGCATGTAGTTTGGTCATAATTGTCTCAAGGGTGGAGACTCCCGTCTTAGGGTGAATATCTACTGGAATTCCTCGTCCATTATCTTCTACTCTAATTCTATCATCTGATAATAAATCTACTGTAATAATATCACAATATCCGCCCATAGCCTCATCAATGGAATTGTTGACTATTTCCCAAACTAAATGATGTAAACCTTCCGTCCCTGTAGATCCAATATACATCCCCGGTCTGACTCTGACTGGCTCTAATCCCTCTAATACATCAATTTGTGCTGCTGAATATTCTTGAACTGGTTGCTGTTTTTCTGCCATATATGTTACTATTCTATTATATCTAATTATATCATATTTTGCTTAATAAGTCTATATGCAACCTCTTATTACTATTTTAGGTCCTACTGCTATTGGAAAATCCAACCTAGCTATTGAGCTTGCCAAGAGATTTGATGGTATTATAATTTCTGCTGATTCTAGGCAAATTTATAAAAATTTTGATATTGGTAGCGGGAAGATTAAAGTTGAGGAAATGCAAGGAATTCAGCATTATATATTAGATATTAGAGAATTATGGCAAGATTATAATGTGGCGGAATTTCAAAAAGATGTAAAATATATTATAGAAAACTTAGAAAAACAAAATACTTTACCATTTTTGGTGGGGGGAACTGGTCTATATATAGAGTCTATTCTTTATAATTATAATTTACCAAATATAGCTGTGAATTCTAGTTTAAGGGCTGAATTATACAAACTAAATAAATTAGAATTACAAAATAAATTACTAAAATTAAATTCTAATCATAATCTCAATCACTCTGATTGGAATAACCCTGTTAGATTAATAAGAGCTATTGAAATTGTACAAGCTAAACCCGTAGCAGGGACAGATAGTTTAGTTAATTTATACAGACCATTAATTATTGGGCTTCAATCTAGTTTAAAGAATATCAAAGTCAGAATTACTAAAAGAGTTGATGAGAGATTAGAGCAAGGTGCTATTGAGGAAGTTGAGAATATTAAGAAGATTTTAGTAAACAAATTAAATCCTGAATTAACTTTTCAGAAATTAACTCAATTTGGGCTAGGGACAGTGGCTATCAATCAATATTTGGAGGGGAAAATTGATTATGAGAAAATGAGACAACAATATATTCAATCAGAGTATCAATATGCTAGACGACAATTGACTTGGTTTCGCCGAATGAAGGATATTAATTGGTTTGAGGCGGATGATGAAAATTTAATAGACAAAACTAGTTTTTTGATTGCTGACTTTCTGAGATAACAGTTCTGATAGTAGAATGTCCTAGTGCAAAGGTATCATAAATAAAAACATAAAATCTAAAAGCTAATACAAATATTCCAAAACTAAATAAAACTAGAGATAATGGAGGAAATATTATATCGGAGTCGATATATTCTTGCCAAACTGGTAATTTTGCTAAATATATGTGCATAGTAGCTAGAATAAAGCCAATATAGCTAATATAACGAATTATCCGCCTCCATCTCTTAGGGCCTAAGGTTTTTATAACTATAATCTCAGATATGGCATAACAAATAAAAAATAAATATAAAGCCAATATACCCAAAGCCACCCCCCAATAATTATTAACTATAATATCTGGATTTGGAAATACATATATAATTGTGCCAACTACTCCATGAAGCAGAGCATACATAAATCCAATAATACCTAATTGTTTGCGATAGGTTAAAAATTTATCAAAGTAATTCCAAAATTTTCCTAAAGGACCTAATATCAGTGAAAAGCCTATCAATAAATACCCTGTATTTGTAAACCCCTTTAATACCATCTCTACTATTGAGACGGCCTTATAAACTGTCCCTACATAATAAACTGAAAAAAATGGAATAGTGGTGAAACTAAACAGAATAATATTTTTCCAAGGATTTCTTTTTTTGATTATATTGGGCATATTCATTTGAGAATAATATTTTTAGTTTGTTCTATTGTATCTTTGAAATCAAATTTTTGAGTATATTCTTGACGAGATTGTATATCTGATTTGAGCTTGTCTTTTTGTAGAGCTGCAATCATAGCTTTAGCCCAGGCTTTGATATTATCTACTTCTATATACTCTATCATAGAATTCCCAACTTCTCTAGAGCTTGGTATGTCTGAGGCAATTACTGGAACTCCTTGTTGTAAAGCTTCTAAAATTGGGAATCCAAATCCTTCATAAAATGATGGGTATAGTACTGCTCTAGTATGCTGATATAGTGTGAACTTTTCCAAATTATTGACTCGACTAAGATTAATAATATCTTTTTTATATTCAGATTTGTTCATAGCTTTCTCAATATCCTGATAGCCATATCCTGGACTACCTGCTAGAACTAATCTCAAATCTGGTTGACTTAACTTGACCAAATCAAAGGCTTCTATTACAGTAAGTAAATTTTTTCTCAATTCTTTACGCCCAATGAATAAAAAGTACTCTGAAGTCTTGAGGTCTTGAATTGTTGACTTAGTTGTATCTTGTTTATCTATTTTAGAATTCGGAATTCCTGATTGTATCACCTTGATTTTGTCTGGATTGATTTCATATTCACTAGATAAATCCTCTTTGGTAGATTGACTTGGGGTAATTACAGTAGATGCCCATTTGGCTGATAATTTGGTAAAAATAGCTAGATGCCAAAATCTAAATAAAGAATAGGCTTTAGGGAAAGCTTCATACTCAAGTCCATGTATGACAATAATACTCTTTTTGGGGTGAATTGGAGGAATAATACTAGCAGGAGTATAGAATCTATCTGGTCTATCTCTAAGTAAAGCTAAAGATAGACCCCATAATGTCCATAAAAATTTATTTTTTATAATATGATTTTGAGTATTAGGATGTAATCTCAAAATTGATTTGTCTAAGGGTTTATGGGAGTATAGAATAATACTAAACTCAGCAGGGAGAGTTTTTAATAAACCAAAAATTAACTCTTGGGCATAATACTCTGTACCTGTTTTGTATTTTACTTCTAATTTGGAAGCATCAATGGCTATTTTCATATTTTAAATTTAGTATTTTTATCTCTGATATCCCAATACTCTCTTGTATTTATCTAGGCTATCTAACATTATCCCCGTTCCTTTGGCTACACAATATAGTGGATCCTCTGCAATGGTGCAAAGGACTCCGGTGGATTTAGAAATTAGCTCGGCTATGTTTTTGAGCAAAGCTCCTCCTCCTGTAATTACAATCCCCTTCTCGATGATATCGCTAGCAAGTTCGGGTGGAGTTTCTTGTAGTACATTTTTGACTGTCTGAATAATTTCTCTTAACTCTGCCTGCATTGCTATTGTCACCTCTTCTGAAGTTATTATAACATTTTTTGGGAGTCCCGTTAAGACATCTCTTCCCCTAATTTCCATAGTATCGGTCTCAATCGGTAGGGCGGATCCTAATTGTTTTTTGATATCCTCGGCGGTTTGCTCACCAATGGCAAGACTGTATTTTTTCTTAATATGAGTAATGATAGCCTCAGTTAATTTATCCCCTGCCACTCTAGCTGAGGCAAAAGCTACAATTCCTCCAAGAGAAATTACTCCTACTTCGGTAGTACCACCTCCGATATCAATTACCATACTACCTGATGGAATATCTATTGGAATTCCAGCCCCCAGAGCAGCTAAAATTGGCTCTTTGACTACATAAGCATTTTTAGCGCCTACATTCAGAGCCACTTCAATTACGGCTCTTTTTTCGGTAGAAGTAATAGAGGCTGGTACCGATATAATACAATCTGGGCGAAAAATTCTAATTCTACTACTAACTTTTTGAATCAAGTAAGCAATCAAAGCCTCAGTCATACGATAATCAGCAATCACTCCATCTCGAATTGGTCTGACTGCTTTAATTCCATCTGGGGTTCTGCCAATCATTTCTTTGGCTTGATTCCCAACTGCCAAAATAGAGTTGGTGTATAAATCTACGGCTACTACTGAGGGCTCATCTATTACAATTCCTTTATTAGGTAAAAATACCAATACATTTGCTGTTCCTAAATCTATCCCTATTCTTTTTGCCATATCAATTCTTAACTAACTTTATTCTATTATATCACCTTTATCCTAATTTGACTCCTTGTTTGCGAAGATTATTCCGGATAGCTCTAGCAGCTGAGCTAGTTTTGACCATATTAAGCCAATCTCGATGTGGCTTTTGTTTTTTATCTGTTACAATCTCAACTACATCTCCATTATTAAGACTCTCAGATAATTTAACTGGGCTACCATTAACTTTAGCCAGTACCGCGTGCTTGCCAATAGCTTGATGTATTCTAAAAGCAAAATCAAGAGCGGTAGAGCCTTGCAAGAGTCTAATAGCATCACCCTTTGGTGTCATTACAAAAATTTGGTCTTGAAATAAATCCAATTTGACATGTTGTAAATATTCTTCTTCTGATAAAGGTTCTTTACCTAAACTCACTAAGTCCTGAATCCACTTAAACCTATCTGTATCAATAAAAGAATGCCTGTCTATGCTGGACTTTTGCTTGTATGCCCAATGAGAGGCTATTCCATATTCACAATATTCATGCATTGCCTCAGTTCTAATCTGTATTTCAAAAATAGTACCTGTCTCTATATCTTTGACTGTATTATGAATACTCTGATACCCATTATCCTTGGGGCTGGCAATATAGTCTTTGACTCGATTAGGCAGTGGTTCAAAATAGGACTGAATTACAGCAAAGACCTGATAACAAGTAGCAAGGTCTGGAGTGATAATGCGAAGAGCAATCAAATCATACACCTTATCTAAAGTCTTCCCCTCACCTAATTTCTTATATAAAGAATAATATTTTTTGGCTCTACCATAAAGACGACCATAGTCTATATTCTCAGCTTCTAGGACATTTTTTAGACTATGCTCTATCTTAGCTAAAATCTCTTGTCTAGTGGTGTAGGCTTGTTTGACTTGAGAGACTAATACTTTATATTCATTTGAATAGGCAT
>Ga0169931_10001763_pt1 | contig 35692 bp, 29 predicted proteins | sample Kivu_15m_20L_FD_129675 | JGI IMG/M metagenome (GOLD analysis project Ga0169931, IMG submission 129675) | Freshwater microbial communities from Lake Kivu, Western Province, Rwanda to study Microbial Dark Matter (Phase II) - Kivu_15m_20L... | ecosystem: Environmental > Aquatic > Freshwater > Lake...
ATTATTATTATTTTTATTTAAATTATAATTTTTATATAGTGTAAAATCATCAAAATCTTTGCTATAATATCTAATTATTAAAAATATAACAATACCAATTAATAATATAATAAATAAAAAATTATCTTTAATAAAATCAGAATAAAATTTTTCTAGAGTATAATTTGATTTAAATACTGGTCCTGTAATTTTATCAGAAATTGGTTTATTAATTAAATCATTAAAATAATTATCTATATTTTTATTTATAAGAACATTATTATATTCTGTACTATCATTACCACTTATATTACTAAAATTATATATTTCTAATTCTCTATTAACAAATGAATTCATATTTAATACTTGAAATTTATTTATAATTGTATAATATAAAAAAGTTAATAAATTTATTTTAATAAACTTATTATAAGGTTATATTTATATTAAATAATATTACTTTAATATAAATGTATAATTCAAGTAACAATAAATTATCTGATCAATTAATAATAACTCAAACTAAATTAGGTAATGGTGCTTTTGGTTGTGTTTATGTTGCAAAATCAGATGGTAAAGATATTGCAATTAAATGTGAATCTAAAAAATCACAAGTACTAACTTTATTAAGAGAATTTAAAATATGTAGAAAAATTTATTTAATTAAAAAATATATCAAATATATTAATTATATTAATAATATTAATGATTCTGATGAAAAAAATAAAATAAAAGATATTATCAAAATTATGGAATTAAATCCAATAATTAAAGTATACAATTATATTTCAATAAATGATATGTTGTTAATTCCTAAAGAATTAGATATTAATTATTTATTAAAAACAAAATGTGTTCCAGAATCATTTTCTTATATTGAATGTGATGATTTTAATTTTTTAACAATGGAATTATGTGGAGATAATTTTGAAAATATAATGGAAAAATTTAAATTTAGTGAAAGATCAAAATATTTTATTGCTCATAGATTATTACATATTTTATCATGTATACATAGATGTGGTGTTATACATAGAGATATTAAATTATCTAATTTTGTATTAGATAAAAAAATAACATCAAATCATGATCACACAAATGATCATAATTTATATCCTATTATTATTGATTTGGGTTTAGGAAAAGAATATTATAAATATGAACCTAATAAAGTTGTTATGGTTCAACAAACAAATACAAAAAGTATTACTGGTACTTTAAGATATATAAGTTTAAATATTCATGAATTTAAAAGTCCTACTATTGTAGATGATTTAATTAGTTTATCATATACATTAATTGTTATTTTTACAAATAAAAATTTACCATGGGTTGGACATAAAAAAGATATAGATAAATTTGATTTAAATAAACATACTGATTCAAATTGTAAATGTGGATTTCATAAAAATATAGAAAAAAATAATACAAAACATAATAATACTATTGCAGAAATGAAATTTCATATTTGTTTTGAAGAATTAGTTGATAACAAATATGAATTTCTTATTAAATGGTTAAAATATCTTTATTCTTTAAAACCAAAACAATTACCAAGTTATAATTATCTATTTAAATGTTTGTATGAAGAAAGCAAAAAATTTAATAATTTATATATGGAACTTCTTGAAAAATAATTATAATCTAATAGATCTTTTTCTTTGTTTTAATATTTCTACACTTTTTTCTTCTATATCTGAAACAATTTTAATATTTTTATTTTGATTAATTTCATTATTTTTATAAATTACTTGAATATTTTTTTGTACTGGTTTAACATTATTTTCTATATTTATTATTTCAATTTTATCTTTAATAGAATCATTATTAATATCATCTTCATCATTTAAATTTATTTTACTTAAAAACTCATTTTTCTGTTCAATATTCATTTTTAATTTTGCAATTAATTCTAATTTATTTATTGAATCTAATTTTGATTTTAATTCACTTATTTCTTTTTCTTGGTATTTTATAACTTCTTCTAATTCTATAATATATGATTTTTTAATTTCTAATTCATTTAATAAATAATTACATATTCTTCTATCAGTTTCATCTGAAAATAATTCTATATTATTTTTACAAATTTTAATATCATTACTTTTATTTTCATTATTATTTTCATTATTATTTTCATTATTATTTTCATTATTATTTTCATTACTATTTTCATTATTATTTTCATTACTATTTTCATTACTATTTTTATTACTATTTTCGTTTGACAAAGTATCAAGTATTTCACTTAATGAACTAACAATTTCAGTATTTTTATTATTTTCAAATTCCATTATTATTAACTTATACTTTAATATTTTTTTTTTATTTAGACTTAATAATTAAAAGATATTTTATTATTTTATATTTATAATTTTAATTAAAATTATAATTTAATATCATAGGGCTGGAATATTAATAAATTTTATCAGATTATAAAATATATTTACAAACTTATAAGTATGAATACATAAAAATTAATATATTATTATTTTATAATATTATATTATATTAATATGGAAATAAATTACATAAATATATTATACTGGTGTTTATTATTTACAATATTTTTTATAATTATTATAATTTTATATGCTTATAATTCTGGTTCTTGTAAATTAAATAAAAATTATATTTGTAATGGTGATTTTTGTTTATATAAAGAATTTGAAATAAACTTATCAGAAAGTATAAAAGATGAGATTAATAAAATGTTAAATTTAACTCAAATACAAAAAAGAGTTGATATTGAAATGTATCCAGAAATAATTTTTAATTGTGCCTTGCCAAATAAAAAAGGTATTACTATCAGCACACAAAATGTAAGTAAATATGCACCTGAATTAATTAATTTTTATCAAAATAATTTATGTAAATTTATTTCAAATAAAATTAATTTAGATTTATTTCCAACTGATATAAATTTACCAACAACGTGTGCAATATTAATTTATGAAAATGAAGGGGATTGGATTAATTGGCATTATGATTATAATTATTATGATGGTAGATTTTTTACATTATTAATACCAATAACTAATAATTTAACTTGTACTAAATTTCAATTTAAAACTAATAATGATGAAATAAAAACAATTAATTTAATTAATAATAATTCAGTACTATTTGAAGGAAATTATTTATATCACATGGCGTCAAAATTATGCAAAGATCAAAAAAGAATATTATTATCATGTCAATATGTAACAAATAATAATATAAGTATTTTAAATAAAATAAGACTAGGACTTAAAGATTTTGCTTATACAGGAAAAATAAATATTTAAAAATCTATTAAATTGTAATTTAATTATTAAAAATGTATTTTAATTCATTTTCATTTTTTAAATAGTAAATTTTTAATTTTTTTATACTGATCTCATCTATCTCTCAAATATTTTTTTTTCATTTTCACCATTTTTACTATAATTTATATTAAAAGTATATAAGTATAATATTTATAAAAATGGTAAAAAAGTAAAATTTTCAAATAAAATATTCAAAATGTAAAATAATATATTTTTTAAGAACTATATCTAAATATATTATTAAAATAAAATTAAATTTAAAAATTATCATTAATAACTAAATCTAATTTATCTTCGGTTGTATATTCTATATGAGCAGATTTATATTCTGTAGCTCTTGATTCATGAAAATTTGTTTTTTGCATCATACCAATTGTTTCCATAAATCCAAATGGATTTGTTGATTTATATATTTTATTATATCCGAGTAATACAGCTAATCTATCTGAAACATATTCAATATATTGATTCATTAAATTAGAATTCAATCCAACAAGTTTACATTTTATTGATTCATTATTAAAATTTTTAGCAATATCAACAGTTTCAATAATTATTTGATGAACATCTTTTTCTGATAATTTATTAATAATACGTTTATAAATTTTACAAGCAAATTCACAATGCATTCCTTCATCTCTGCTAATTAATTCATTAGATTTACAAAGCCCAGGCATAAAATTATGTCCAGAACCTTCATATTTTTTTAGCCAATAAATAATTGCAAAAGCTCCAGAAAATAATATTCCTTCAACACATGCAAATGCAATTATTTTATGTACAACTGATATATCTGATTCAATCCATTTAACAGCCCAATCAGCAATTAATTTAATTGATGGAATTGTTTTAATTGAATTGAACAAATGTATTTTTTCTTTTGAATCTTTTATAAGATTATCAATCATTAAGGAATAACATTCATTATGAATTCCTTCCATCATTGATTGATATCTATAAGTAATTATAGCTTCATTTAATGTTATTTTTTTTAATAGATTTTCATCAATATTTAAATTAACTATTCCATCCATACTTGCAAAAAATGCCAGAATCATTTTAATAACATATTTTTTGTCTTCATCTAATTTTTCAAAATATTTATAATCTTGAGAAAAATCAATTTCTTCTACTGACCAAAATGATTTTTCTTGTTCTTTATATCCCTCCCATAGTTCTTTATCTTGTATTGGAAATAATACAAATCTTTTATTATTAATATCAAATAATGGTTCATGTTCTATTTCTTTTGTATAATAATCATCAGTTTTAATATTAATATTAGATAAATTTGATAAATTTAATAAATTTGACATTTTATATAATATAATATTTATATTTCTATATTAATTTTATATTTCAAATTTTTTTAAGTAATAAATTATATAAGGTCTATAATCGTCTATAAACATATATATTATATCATTATTAACTACTATATTTATATAAGTAATATAACATTACTAATAATAATATATAAGACTATAGACATCATTATATATATATATATATTAGTATAAAAATGAACTAAAGGACTATTATAATATTATTTTAATATAGAAAAAAAAATTGAATTAAAATAATAAAATATTACTTAAATATTAAATGGTACTAAATTATTTAGAATATATTATTGAGTTAGAAGAAATATGTTTAAAATACAATGTTATTAAAGAACATCAAGAAAAGATTATTAATGAAATTCAAAATGGATTTCCTGATAAAATAATGATAAATATAGAAATATATGACTATTTAGCAAAAAATTTAGTTCAATATTCATGTAAAGATCCAATATTTAATAAAATATCATCAGAATATCAAATTAAAATATATGATATTGAAATAGGAAAAAATTATATGGAATTGATTTCAAGACAATATGAATTAGGATTATTATCAGATAAATTTTATAATTTTGTTTTTGATAATTTAACTCAATTATTAAATATAATAGTTTGGGAAAGAGATAATGAAATTGATTATTTTGGATTAAAAACATTAGAAAGATCTTATTTATTAAAAGAACAATTAAATAAATTTATTGAAAGACCACAAATGATGTGGTTAAGAACTGCAATTCAAATTCATGGATTATTTGAAAAAAAAAAAGATAAATTTGAAGTTATAGAATTAATTAAAGAAACATATGATTATATGTCTCAATTATATTTTACTCATGCTACACCAACACTTTTTAATTCTGGTTGTAAATTTCCACAATTGTCATCTTGTTATTTATTGCAATGTCCTGATGATTTAGAATTAATTGGTGATAGTTTTAAAAATATAATGTTAATATCTAAATGGGCAGGAGGTATTGGAATTAATTTATCTGATATAAGATCTAATAATTCAATAATAAAATCAAATGGTGGTAAAACTAATGGTATTATTCCATTATGTAAAGTTTTAGAATCATTAGCTAGATATGTTAATCAGAGTTCTAAAAGACAAGGAAGTATTGCATGTTATTTAGAAGTTTTTCATGCAGATATTGAAGATTTTATTGAATTAAGAAAAAATACAGGAGATGAAAATTTAAGAGCAAGAGATTTATTTTTAGGATTATGGGTTTGTGATGCTTTTATGAAAGCTGTTGAAATAGATGATGATTGGTATTTAATGAATCCAGATGAATCAATAGGATTAACAGATTCATGGGGTTCAACATTTGATAAATTATATCAATTTTATGTAAAAGAAGGAAAATATACAAAAAAATTAAAAGCAAGAGAATTATATAAAAAAATTACAGAATGCCAATTTGAAACTGGTATGCCATATATGATGTTTAAAGATACAATTAATAGAAGATCAAATCAACAAAACTTGGGAACTATTAAAAATTCTAATTTATGTGTAGCACCTGAAACAATGATTTTAACAAATAGAGGATATATTAGAATATCAAAATTAAAAAATAAACAAGTATATGTTTGGAATGGTGTAAAATTTTCTAAAGTTACTGTTAGACAAACTGGAACTAATCAAAAATTAATAAAAATTACTTTTTCAAATAATGTAATATTAGAATGTACACCTTATCATAAATTTTTTATTGATATTGATAATAATAAAAAAATAATAGAAGCAAAAGATTTAAAAAAAAATATGAAAATATTTAATTATGTTCTTCCAATTATTGATATTTTTGCAGATTCTAATATAATTTATGAAAAAACAAATAATATTTTAATATTAAATATTGAAGATTTAAATAGATATGATGATACTTATTGTTTTAATGAACCTGATAAACACGCTGGAATTTTTAATGGTATTTTAACATCAAATTGTACTGAAATAGTTGAATATTCATCACCTGATGAAATTGCAGTTTGTAATTTAGCTTCAATTTCTTTGCCTAAATATGTTAATACTAATACAAATTTACAATCATCATTTAATTTTGATGAATTGGGTAAAGTTGTTCAAATTATTGTTAAAAATTTAAATAATATTATTGATATTAATTTTTATCCTGTACCACAAACTTTAAAATCAAATTTAGCACATAGACCTATTGGTATTGGTGTTCAAGGTCTAGCTGATTGTTATTTTAAAATGGGTTATTCATTTGATTCTGAAGAAGCAATTAAATTAAATAAACAAATATTTGAATGTATTTATTGGAATTCTTTAAAAAAATCAAATGAATTAGCTAAAATAGAAGGAAAATACAGTTCTTTTGATGGTTCTCCTTTTTCAAAAGGTTTATTACAATTTCATTTAGCAAATTTAAATCAAAATGATATAATTTGTAATCAATTAAATTTAGATTGGGATAATTTAATTGAAGATATTAAAAAATACGGTACTCGAAATTCATTATTAACAACTGTTATGCCTACAGCTTCAACAGCACAAATTTTAAATAATAATGAAAGTATAGAACCTTATGCTTCTAATATGTATGTAAGAAAAGTTTTAGCAGGTGAATATATTATAGTAAATAAATATCTTGTTAATGATCTTAAAGCTATTGGATTATGGAATTCTAATATTTTAACTGAATTACAATATGATAATGGTTCTGTTCAAAAATTAAATATACCTGAATATTTAAAAAATAAATATAAAACTGCATATGAATTAAAACAATCAGTTATTGTAAAACAAGCAATTGATCGTGGTATTTTTATTGATCAATCTCAAAGTATGAATTTATTCATGGATATGCCAGATTATAATAAATTAGCAACTGCTCATTTATTTGCATGGAAAAATGGTTTAAAAACAGGTTCTTATTATATAAGATCTAAACCAGTAACTGAAGCAGCAAAATTTTCAATTGATATAGATGAAATAAATCTTATTAAATCAAAAAGAAATAAAAATATTAAATATAAAGCTAATATTTTAGATGATGATGAAGGCTGTATTAATTGCTCTTCTTAAAATATTTTTAATTATTAAAAATATATAAATAAAATTAATTATAAATTAATTAATATTTTTTTATATTTGTTATAATATATATAATAATGGATATGTCTATTGATGTTAAATGCTCAGTTACAACTGCTATTCTTTCAGTTTTAGTTTATCTTCTTCTTGTAAATCTTATGTCAAGAACTTGGGAAACAGGTGTTGGTGATGAAATGAATAAAACTGAATGGTTTAAATCCATGGAAGTAATTATGTTAGTTTCTGTTTTTATTGCTTATAATATTAACAATCATTTATTTACTTCATGTAAAAGTTCTTAATTATTTTAATTTCTTAATTTAAAAAAATATATTTTTAATTTATATTTATAATACTTTTTAATTTTTAAGTATTATAATATATAATTATACACGTATTAACTTTATAAAGTCTGATAATTTATTCTATTACATAATTTTTAAATTTCAAATAAAAAATTATTAAAGAACTAGAATATATAAAATATAATTACTTTTTAATAGTCTTTATTTTATTTAAAAAAGTAGCTTTTATAAAAAATAAAAATAAATATAAATATACTATAATATCAATAATTAAATTTTTATTTAATTTTCCTAAAATCTTATTTAATAATTAATAAAATAATTAAAAAATATTTATGTTTTATATGTTATAGTCATTATATTATTTAGTACTTGTTATAATATTTTAATATAAATATATACATATTTTATAATTTTTTCAATTTATTATTCCCAACATTCTATTGCTATTTTACATTTAGTATACTTTATTTTTATTTCTTATTTTATTTTATTAATTATTCTATTATTATGTAATAGAATAATTTCTTTTAATAATAATGGTAAATTGTTTATTGATTTATTAAAATTTCAATTAAATATTATTATATTGTTTACTATTTGATATGTCATTTTTATATAAATAAGTATATATTTTATAAGTTTATTTTAATTTATTTATAATATTTCATATTTCATATTTTGTATTTTAGATACTTAATATTTATTATAGTTATTAAACAAGATTTTTGGAAAAAATTTATTATTTAATTATAAGTTAAATATTTAATATTGAAATAAAAAAGTTGTATTAATATTTATAATAAATTAATTAATTAAATATAATAATAAAGGTAATGGAAGAAAACTATTTTTATTACTTTTAATTTACATATCAATACTTTAATTGGATTAAAAATAGTTTTTAAATATAATAATTTAATAAAAATTTTGTTGAATTATTATACTTGATTTAATAAAATTATTATATTAAATTTATTTAAGACTATAAGAGTTAACAAACTTGATAAATTTTATGAATTATTATAGATTAATATATTATTGAATAATATTATAAGAGTTTATTTATATATAATAATGAATCAAAAAAATAATATTTTAACTGTTAAAAAATGTTTAACTGAAGTTAATCTAGTTGATTTTTATATAACAAATAATATTTTGAATATTATTAAAAATGAGATTTCATTTAATTTTATAAAATCTAATATTTTTTTATTAGGTGTAACAAATAAAAAAGATAAAAATTCCTTAATGATTTTAATTGAATCTGGAAAATATAATATTGTAAAAGAACTTATTAATTATGATTATAATATACTAAATTTTAAAAATAATAAAGAAAATAATTTATTTAAAATTTTATTAGGATATGAATATTTTTATGATACTATTAATGAAAAAATAAATGAACTTGATAGAGATTTTATAATTAAAATTATAATTAAACAAAATAATGAAAAATATAATTTTATTGATAATCTTATTCAATTATTAAATCTTAATATAACAAATAATTTAAATAATAATTTATCAAAAAAAATTATATCAATTACAAAAAATATATATTTATTAGATTATGAAAAAAAAATATTATTAATAACTAAATTATGTAAATCAATTATTGATGAAAATTTTTTATTATATTTAATTAAAGAATTTAATATAAATAATTTTGATATTTATCATGATTCAAATTTATTGAATTGTATAGATTATTTAATTTTAAATGAATTTTATTATGTAATTGATTACATATTAGACAAAATAAATTTTATAGAATTTATTAATATTAATGATAATTTAATATTTAATTTAATTAAAAATTCCAATAAAAATATTGATCTTAATTTTAAATTAAAAATATTATTAAAAATTTTATCTAAAAGTAATATTTCTAAATTCAAAAATAATAAAAATCAAAATATTTTTTATTATTTGATATCAGAATTTAATATTCCTATAAGTGTTTTAATTAATTATAAAAATATTATAAATATATATGAACAAGATATAAATGCAGATTCAATATATTCAATATTAAAAAAAAATAAATTAATTTCAAAAAAAGATTTCAAAGTTATTGATAGTGTTTTTATTAATCAAAAAATTTATTATTTGGAATTTGAAAATATTAATTCTAAATTAAATTTAAAAAATAAATTAATCAAAACAGACATTGGTATTTTTACTCCAAATATTATACATAATATGTTATATACAATTATATTGTTAAAATCTAATAAAAAATTACTAACAATACCGTTTTATATTCAATCAACAGAATATAAAAATAATCAGGAAAAATTAATTAATTTATCTAATAATGAGAAATATATTATTAATTATCTTAAATTATATTTTAATAATTTTAATACTTGGTTGCCTCATTTAATATTTTGGAAAAATAAATATAATTATTGGATAGATCCAAATTTAATAAATTCAATAGAAAAACTTAAAAATTCATTTAATTTTATTTATGTAAAATTATCTGTTTGTTTATTAGATAATAATAACATAAGACATGCTAATGTAATTATTATTGATAATATTAATAAAATTGTTGAAAGATTTGAACCATATGGAGAAATAATTTTTACAAATTCAAATGATATTAATTCAATGATTCAATCACAAATTGCACAAATTATTGGATATAAATTTATTTTTATTCAACCTTATCCAGGATTTCAATCAAGATCTGATGAATATGCCAAATATAATAAATCATATGGTGATCCTATGGGTTTTTGTTTAGCATGGTCTTTTTTATATATTTATATTAAATTAGAATTATTTAAAAACAATTCTTTAATTAATCCAATTGATTTTATTAATTGGTATATTATAAATAAATTTTCAAAAGATTTTAATATTGATGAAAATAAAAACAAAACAAATAAATATATTTTATTTATTAGATATTTTGCTTTATATCTTGATTCTGAAAAAAATAAATTAATAAAAAAATATAATTTAGATCCAGGTTTAAGTTATTATGAAGATTTAGAAATAAATTTTTATAATAAACTTGTTTCTAATATTAATAATGATTTGAAAATAATTTGTAAAATTTTATAAAACTATTATATATTAATATTATGAATAATTATAATAATTTATATAAATTAATTAATGATTTTAATGAAAGAATTAAAAAACTTGAAATTATAAATACTGAAAATAGTAAAACACAAAATTGTAATAAAAATAATATAATTTCAAATAATTCAATAATTGAATCTTATCAAATACATCAAATTATTGAAAACAATTCAAATAAAAAATATTTTGCTTTATTATTTAATAATTTTGAATATAGCATGAATTTAAAAAAATCTTCAAATAATAAATTAAATTCATTTATTAAATTATTTAAATCAAATATACTTATAAATTATTCTTTGCAATTAGAATTAAATTCTGATTTATTATCAGATAATGTATTTTCTGTTGCTTTAGGAATTAAAACTAAATTAGATCCTAAAATAAAAATTATTAAAGGTACTAAATATATATTTACTTTAAATGATATAAATATTATTAATGGAAATTTAACTATACAAAATACAACTATATATTTATCAAATTATGATGAAGAATTATGTATGATTGTTGATTTTTCTTCAACTTTTTTTATTAATTCTAAAAAAAGTATTATTAAATTACTTTATATATAATTTATAAATTTTGTTTATCTTTTCTCTGGAGGAATATATTTTAATAATAATAATTCAAATATATCTTGTTCTGAATTTATTTCTTTTATTTTTCTTTTTGTATCTAATGATTCTAATCCATATTCACTTAATTTATATCCTAGTGATTTAGCATGTAATCTCATTTTTTTATTAAAATCACTAGAACCTGTAAAATGCAATAATGCAGAATAAAAAAATTGTATTGGGACTACAATAATATCTAATCTTATTACATTTTTATTTATATTAAATAATGTTTTATCATATTTTAATGGCAAATTAGGAATTAATTTAAAAGATGCAAAACCCTGATAATGTGTATTTAAACTTGTTGTTAAAGAATCTACTATAAAATATTTTGATAAATTATCTAAAATTATTTTTAAATAATTACCTGTTTCTTCTTTTAATTTCAATTTTTTATTTGTAATTAAAATATCAACATCTGAAGAAAAATCTTTTTTTCTACGATAACTTCCACATATTATACTAATAAAATCTTTATCTAATTTATATAATTTTTCATGAATAAAAACTTCTAATCTTGTTATTAAAACTCTTGGAATTGTTGTTGATAATTTATTTCTATATTTTATACCTAATATTATTTGTTCTGTTAATTCTATTTTTTTATTTTTATATGCTTCTAATAATTCTTTAATATTTGTAATTTTATATTTATTATAAAATTCTAAAGCTTTTACTGGTCCAATTCCATAAATTTCTGATAATTTTTTTACTGCAGAAATTTGCAATTTTTTATCTCCAATTTCTGATAATTTACCTGTATTTATTATTTCATCTATTCTTGAAATAGTTTTTGGTCCTATACCCTTAATATTTTCAATTTGTGAACCATGTGTTATTTTTTTTTTATATTTACTTATTAATTCTATAATTTTTTTTATTACTAATAATTTATAATAATTTTCTTTAGGAGTTTTTTCTGATTTTCCATAATTTGAATAAATCCAATCATAATATCTTATAAATTCTTTTACTATATATAAATTATTTGGATTTTTAACTTGAATATTATCAAAATCATTTATTACACTCATTTTTATATTATTATTATAATTTATAATTTTTTTAATAATAAATTTTTATAAAAAATTATTTTTAATTCAAAAAATTAATATTTTATAATATTAATCTTTTATTTTTATAAATATACTTAATTTAATTATATAGTTATCTAACAATTTTTTTGTACTAAATATTTATATAATAAATTATTTAAGAAATGCATTTTTTATTTTATATAATTTAGTATAAAAATTTTGTTGAATTACTATAGTCTTTAACATAATTAATATTTTTCAATATATTTATTACTATAAATATTATACTTTGTCTAATTACATATATTGTTTAAAAATTTAAAATATAATTCAAGTAATATAAAAATGTAATACAATAATATTTTAATAATTATTTTTATTATGTTTAACTAACCAATAAATAATTTACTAAATTTAATAATATATTTAATATTAGATTGAAATTTTAATTAATTAATCAATAAATAATTTACTAAATTTAATAATATATTTAATATTAGGTAATCTTTTTATAATAAAATAACAAGTTTAGAAAATGCAAAAAATATTTATAATTTCATAGCTTTAAAATTATTTAGAGAATATGCAGTATTATATAATTTTATTAAAATATTATAATTACAAATTTAAATTTATGAAAAATGCTCTTTAAAAAATAAATTATATTGATAATATAAGTAGAATTTATGGAACTAATAAAAAATTTTTTATATCCAAATAAAAATGATATTTTAGATCCATTGTCATTAGTAATTAAATTATATATTTATTCATACAAACCAATAGGAACTAAAATTTCTATTTTAAATAATAAAATAGAAATACAGGAAAATAGTTTATTTCAATCAACTTTAAGATCAATTAAAGGAGATACTAAAAATGATCTTATTAATATATTATTTCCATTAACATATGCATGTGAAATATATTTAAATGAATCATTATATAATAAATATAAATTTATATTTGAACATGTAAATAAAGCACTTGATAAATTAAATCAAGTTTATCAAATAAATGAAATAACACATAACATAGAACAATTAAAAAATATAATAACAAATTTTTTATATAATAAAAATTTTAATCCCAAAATAATTATTTCAAATTGGGATGAACCTTCATCAATACTTAAAAAAAGTTTTTATAAACAAACAAATACAATATGGACAACAAATAGATTAGAAATTGTTATTAATTTAATACATGAAATATCTAACTCAAATTCAGAAGATATTATTCAATATTTAATATTTTCATTAAATTCATATATGAACTATATAGATTTATTAGTTGTTAAATTAATTAATAATCTTCATTTATTAAGATAAAAATATTTACACTCTTGAAGATTATTTAAAATGAGACAAATTTTTAATATATAAATAATTATATATTAAATGTTAAAACATAAGAGTAAAGATTATAAATTATCAGCAGTTAAATATTATCTTAATAATGATATTAGTTTAGATAATGTATGTTAAATTTTTAATTGTCCAAAACAATCTTTTTATAGATGGGTTAAAAGAATGAAGAATTAGAAGAAATTAAAAGATAAAATATTAAAAATTTATAAATATTAAAAATCAACATTGCTCTAACTATTTATATCTAATAACTATTTATATCTAATAAATATTAATTTTGTTAATTATTAATAATTAAATTATTTATGTTTGAAAATTCTATTTTTTATAATTTTCAATAGATATTTCTCTTTTATATATTTGATTTTACTTTATTTTTTATGTTAAATTTTCTTTTTTATAACTTTTTTATAAAGTCTAACACCTTAAGATTTTATATTAATAAAAATACTGTGAGATATTTTTGTTAAATCTTTAGAATCAAAATTATAGTAATTTATTTAGAGCGGTGCGTATTTTAAATGCCGGTTTTAATGACAAAAAAAATATTTATCGCTTTACTTATTAAAGAGTTTCTAAATTCTAAATAATGGGCTTTCTTTAGTGTATTATAATCGAAGATACACTTAATCTCATCAGATGCTATTTAATCTACTACCTTGATTAAATAGCAATTTCTTTTTTCTGTTTTGTTTTGTTTTTCTTTATTTTTTTATTATTATAATATTTTCTTTTCATTTAGCACTAAATTCTTTAGGTCTTAATTGATATTCTAAAAAATATTTTCCAAGATATAAAATATTTTTACAAGCATTCTTATCACAATTTACAAAAATACACCGTTCGGTTTTCTCTTTTGGAATTAGTATTTCATGTAAATGTTTCTTATGCTTATAATAAAGATTCTTATAAAAATAAGAAGAATAGTAAAAAATCTAGCAAACATAGAATATTAAAAATTTATAAAGATTAAAAACCGGCATTTAAAATACGCACCATTCTAAAATAAATATTTTCATGATTGGAAATCTTCAATAAAATTTTTTTTTAATGGTAAAATTTGACATTTAAATGTTAATGAAATAAGATTTTGAATATTTTTTTCATATTCAGTTACAAAATTAATTGATAATCCTGATTTTCCAAATCTACCTGTTCTACCAATTCTATGAATATAACTTTCTATATTATTTTCTCTGGGTAAATCATAATTAATAACAAGTGATAATTGTTGAATATCAATACCTCTTGATAATAAATCAGTTGAAATTAAACATTTATGTTTACCTTTTTTAAATTCACGTACAATATCTGCTCTTTCAAATTTAGACATAGAACTATTAATAGTTAAAACTTCATAATCTCTTTGACTAAGAAAATTTTGTATAATTTCTGCATTTTTAATAGTATTAACATAAACTATAAATTGTTGAACTTGAATTGTATCTAACATATTTATTAAAAATTCTAATTTTTGATCAGAATTAATAGTTTCAACATATCTTTGTTTTATTCCATCTAATGTCATTTTTTCTTTTTTAATTAAAATTTGAACAGGATTATTTAAAATTACTTTTGCTAAATGTACAACATTTTCATTTAATGTTGCAGAAAATAAACATATTTGAACATTTTCTGATAAACTTTCAAGAATTTTTTTTATTTCTTCTTTAAAAGAACCAGACAATAATTCATCACATTCATCAATAATTAATAATTTAATATGTTGAAATAAATGTGGATATTCTTTAATAATATGAATTAATCTTCCTGGAGTTGCAATAATTATTTGAGCTACATTTTCATCTGATTTACCTTGATATACTCCACCTAATTCTCTAATATTATTTGAAATATCTGAACCACCAACTGTAAAAGAAAATTTTACATTTGGCATTCTAAATGCTAGAGCTTTTCCAACAATACATGTTTGAGATGCTAATTCTGATGTTGGAGATAATATTATTGCTTGTGGAGCATTTAAATTTTCATCAATTATTTGTAAAGCACTTATTAAAAATGCTCCAGTTTTTCCTGTTCCTGATTGTGATTGTGCCAATATATCTCTTTTTTTAATTATTTGTGGTATAGCATAAGATTGAATTCTTGAAGGTTCTAAATATCCAAAAGATATTATACCCATTAATAAATTTTCTTTTAAACCATCTTCTCCACCAATATTTTCAAATGTATTACATGCATCATCAATAACTTCTTTTGAACATAATATATCTTCTTTTTCTAATAATTCTGAAGCTAATTTTGTATAATTAAATCTTTCTTCACTTTCTTGTAATGTCATTGATGGTCTATCATTGTTTCTGCGTATATTTTTAAAACGGGATTTTTTATCTGTTGAATATCTTGATTTATTATTTTGATATCCATTATTTTGATATCCATTATTTTGATATCCATTATTTTGATATCCATTATTTTGATATCCATTATTTTGATATCCATTATTTTGATAATTATTATTTTGATAATTGTTATTTTGATAATTATTGTTTTGTGGGTTGTTATTATTAAAATTAGACATTATTGTTTATATATATATAATTTATTATATTTATCTTATTAAATCAATTTTTTTTTATATATATAAATTAATAATTAAAGTTTTTGTATTCCAAGTGCATTTATTATTTCTGGTAAAAAATCAGTAATATAAGTATTAATAATATATTTATCATCATTAATACATATATGAGAACTATTATTAAAATACTTTAAATCTGTTTTATAAACATATTGTTTAATATTTGTAACATTATTTTTTGATAAAAATGATATAATATCTTTTAATAATAATACAAAAGTTTTATATGATTCATAGTTTAATTTATTAATATTAAACCATGCAATATTTTCTAATAATGAAATTTCTATTTGATGTTTATCATCAATTGAATTAAATACTTTAACATAATTTATAGTCATAATATATTAATTATATGAAATACTTATTTTATATTATATTTAAATTATTTTATTGAATTTAAATATAATAATAATAATAATAATAATAATAATAATAATAATAATAATAATAATAATAATAATAATAATAATAATAAAATAAGTATTTTAAATATTTTTTTCAATTTTTTCAAGTTTTTTATTTATATTTTTTTTAAGATAGAATATATATATATAAATTTAATATGAATATTAATAAAGACATAGATATTTTATATAATTATAATAGCATATGCTTATTTACAGATAATTTTATAGATATTAAAAAAAAAATAAAAAATGAAAATTATGATTGGAAAAATTATGAAAAAAAATTTAATTATATATATGAAATTTTATCAGATATTAATATTGATGAAGATAATTTTATAAAATATTATTATTTGTTTATTTTTTTATATTTAAATTATTCAAATTATCTTGCTTATATAAATCATGTTGATATTAAAAATAAATGTTTTGATAAATTAATTAAAAAAATAAAAACATCACAAAATATTATCAAAAATATTTTTAGATTATCATTAAATAATAATATAAAACAAATTATAAAACTTGATAATATTTTTATTTTAAAAAAAATAAAAATTAATAATATTGATGAATATATTAAAAATTATATTAATGATATAAAACAATTAGAAAAAATATCAAATTTATCTAATGATAATTATAAAAAAATTTTAAATTTAATAATTTACAGATTTATTTCATGTAAAAATAATGGTTATAAAAATTATCATAATTTTTATATTACTAAAATTATAGAAAATTTTACTGATAATACACCATTATTAAATTTTGATTTTTTTATAAAACAAATACCAAAATCAAGAAAAATACTTAATATGACTGTAACTATTCCACAAAAAAAAATAAATGATAAAATTAATATTAATATTATGAATATTTTAAATTTTATATTAAATAAAAAAACTAAATTTTATATGAATATAGTTAATGAAAATAGTATTGTAATTAAAAATAAAAAATTAAAAGGAACAATAAAAATAAATATTTGTGATAAATATGAAAATATTGAATTTAATCATTATCAAACAAATTACAATTTTATACATTATAATTTAGAACAATTAAAAGAATTTAATTTTTTAAAAAAAAGTTTTTCAAGTATTGAAATAAATATTAAAAATAAATATTTTACAGATTTATCTAGTATTCTTGAATTTGTTCATTTGATTATTATTAGTTTAAAAATATTATCAACATTTCCAAGTGATTTATATGAATGTCTTTATCCTATTGATTACACAAATTATTATTATGAATCATTTTGTGTATTTTTTGAATTAATAAAAAATGATATTAATGTTAATTTAATATATAACAAATTTATAATAGATGTTATAAAATTTTTATATATTTATTCTTATTATGATTATTATTTTTATTTTTCAGATAATTTAATAAATATTTTAGTTAATAATCTTGAATATAAAAATGAAATTTTTATAGAATTTATAAATAATTTAAAAAAAAATTTAAAATTACCAAAAGAATTATTATCTTTTCCACCATTTTTTAATGCTGAATTTGATATTAATTCTATTATATATTATAATTTTGAAATACCAAGTTATTTTAAATTATTTGATTTCATTAATGCAATATGTTTTGTTTTTAATGAAAAATCAAATAATAATTATTTAATTGATATTATTATTCAATATATTTATTTTGATGATTCAAATACTTCTATTAATTGTTTAACAAAAACAATTGCCCTAAATAATAATATTTATAATAATTTATCAGAATTAGAATCAGAATTAGAATTAAAAACTGAATCAGAATTAGTAAATATAAATAAAAAAGAAAATAAACTTGATTTGAAATCAAATTTAGATTCTGAAATTATAAATAATATGAGTAAAGAAGAAATAAAACAAATGAATAAACAAAATACATATATAGAATTAAATTCTAATCCTAACATATCAGATTGTATTTTAATTACAGAATATTAAAAAATTGAAATTAATATACATTGTATAATTATTTGTATTATAATTTGTATTATAAACATTTTATATTTTAATAGTAATGTTTCAAGTTTTTAATACTATTGATGATCTTTTTAATCAAATTATTAAAATAAATAATAATAATAAACATTGGTTAAAAAATAGTAAAAATTGTTTAATACCAATTTCAAATAAATATTTTTTAACTATTTTAAACCACTCTGATACAAAAGTAAATAATTTTTTTGAATTTATTAATGATAATACAAGAACATTAGAATATCCATTTAAAAAAAATAATGATATTGATTATTCATTTATTGTAGAATATGAACAATTTTATACAATTAAATTAGATGATTTAATTATAAATGATTTATCCAAAAATATTGATAAATTTTATAAAATAACAAAAGAATCATATGGAGAAATAATTTGTGTTATAGATATTAATTTGTTATTAAATAATTATTTGCTGTCAAAAAATATTTTACCAAATCATTTAATTGATTTTTTAATATGGAAATTAAAAAATAAAGTATCATATATTTATATTTTTGATTCAACAAATAATATTGCATATAACAATATGTTATATTTACAATTTAAAGTTTGTATTAAAAAATTTGATATTCAAAATTTAATAATTAATAAAAATATATCAATTTATAAAAAAACATCTGATACAATATTTGAAAATATTTATTGGAATTTATTATCTGAAAATTTAATAATAACTTCAAAAATAGATAAAAAAATTAAATTTTCAACTAATAATAAAACTTATATTAATGAAAGTGAAAATAACTCATTGGAATTTGATATTGGTATTATAAATAATACAGAATCTTATATTACTAATATAAATTTAGTTGATATTATTAATAATAATATTTTTGAAACTTCAAATATTCTATGTATAATAATTGATCCAATTGATAGATTAAATATTTATATAAATTAAATATTTATATAAATTAAAAATTTTATAATATCACATCATATTATTTTTTTTTTGAAGATATCTCCAACCTTTTGAAATATGACAAGTGCCATTATTAACCCAATCACTAAACTTTATACAAGTTATTGTTCCATCTTGTCTTGAAAAACATAATTTATTAATTTGAATAAATTTATTTTTTGCTAATTCTTTTGTACAATGAAAACATGGTGCAGATTCACATAATTCACCTAATTTATTTATTCTTAATACAATTAAATTTAGTTTATTTTTTTTAATTTTTTTACATCTTAATAATTCTTTTGTTTTAATTAAAGCATCCATTTCTGCATGAGTTTTTATTTTGGAATTTGAATATAAAGGATTATCAGAATTTTCACCTAAATTACCACAGTGATAAAATTGTTGTTTAACACATAATGATTCAGGAAAAAATACCGCAATGTGAGATGCAGCACCTAATTTACAATTATTTATTCTTCTATTAATTAAATAATTAATAAAAGGTGTATTTTTTGTTAATTTTGTTGTTTGACCAATATTATCATTAGATAATAAATGATAATATTTATTATTATTATTATTAGTCTTATTATTATTATTAGTCTTATTATTACTCTTATTAAAAGTTTTTATAAACTTTTTTCTCTTATAATAGTTATTTGATTTAACATTAAAAGAGTTATTAGAATTTATAGAATCAATAAATTCAATGGATTTAATAGATTCATCTGATACAGAAGAATTAATTGATTCTATAAAATTCATTATTAAATATAACTTATAGTAAATAATAATATAGAATCTATCAAAATAAATAAATATCAATTTTTATCAATTTATATTCAATAAAAAATATATAAATTAAAACATAATGTTTAATATATTTCTGTTTAATATATTTCAGTATATTATCTATTAAAAATATAAATTATAAAAATCATATAAAATGTATTTTTTAATATAAAAATGTCATATCAAATAGTAAATAATATAATAACTTTTAATTTTGAATTTAATAAAATATTAGATGATAAAATAATTCAAATAATAAAATTATATAATACAATTTATTTTATATGTAAATTTAATAAACCAATAAATTATTTACCAAATTTAATAATACATTTAATATTATATACATATTTTAAATAACTAATAAATAATTTGTTATTATTAAAAGTAATTAATAAAATTACACAAGAAGTAAAAATAAAGTATTCAAAATGTAAATTTATTTATATAAAAATATTATATCAAATAATAATTATTGTATTTCAATAATATCTAATTTATTATTATTTAATTTTTCTTCTAAAATTTTTGAAACATTTAATAATAATTTAAGTTTTGATATTTCTAAATTTTCTGGATTTAAAATATATTCTGAATTTGATTCCAATATATCAAATAATTCTTTAATATTATATGTATTATAATTATTCAAATTGTCAGTTGATTCAATATTTAAAATAGTATCTGTTATTTCAATTTGTTTTTTTAATTTTGAATAATTTTTAATAAAATCATCTTTATTTTTTTCTAATTCAATTTTTTCTAAATCATTGATAATATCAGAAATAAAAATAGGCTCTTCTTTTAATATAATTTGTTGATTATTAGTATTATTTGAATTTATATTGTTCATAGTGTATTATTTTATAACTTATAATAACCATACCATCTATAAAATAAATTTCAATTTTTTTAGGTTTTATTTCTTTATTTTTTTTAATATTAATAAAATCATTTATTGATACTAATTCATTAGTTCTAATAATTTTAGGTCTTAAATTATCTAATTGTGTATAAAACAAATTTTTCAAATAAGAATATTTTAATAATAAATTATTTAATATATTAAAGTATTTTTTATTTTTTGATATAATATTTTCCATATCATATTTATTGAGTATATTTAAATAATTTTTAGTAATAAAACTAAATTTATTTTTTAGATCAATATATGATTTATATATATTATTTAATGATTTTTTATATTCAAAAAAAAGTTCTTTATATTTTGTTTGTGTTTCTACAATAAATTTTGCACCAATAGATGGTGTTGCAAATTTATAATCTGCTACTTCATCTATTAATTGATTATCAATTTGATGTCCAACAGCACTTATTGTTATAAATTTTGTAGATAATATTTTTAATAATAAATCCCAATCTGAAAATCCAATTAAATCTTCATGACTTCCTCCGCCTCTAGTAATCATAAGTAAATCAATATTATTTGAATAATGTTCTTCAAACCATTCAATAGAACTAATTATAGATTTAGGACACTGTGTACCTTGAACAATAGAATTTTTAATAATTACATTCCCAAAAAATTTATCCAATTTTAATGTTTGAAGTATATCATGAATTGCAGCTCCTTCAATAGATGTTATAATTCCAATTAAATATGGAATTTTTATAATTTTTTTTTTTTCTACATTATGATTTAATTCTTTAATTTTAATACGAGATTTTTCATATAAATCTAAATAATCTCCTTTTCCATCCTTTATCATATTTTTTATATTAAAATAAATATTTAAATTTTTTTTAAATATGTTAAAATTTCCTTCAAATATCATTTTATCACCAGATTTTATTAATTTATAATTTTCAAAATTTTTATTAAATGATATTTTCCAAAAAATTCCTGTAATTTGAAAATTTATAAATTTAATATTAATCCATGCATTATTATCAGAAATTTTAAATGTAATTATTTCTCCTGTAATTTTACAAAATTTATAATTTTCTAAACAAGAATTAATATCAAAATATATTTTATTTATATCAAAATCTGCTTTATTATTAATTTCTGAATTATTATCATCAATAGACAAATTTTCAGAAGAATTATCTGAAAATTTATGTTTATTCAATGATTTATTTTTTTTATTTTTATTTTTCATGTTTTTATTATTATTATTATAGTAATACATTATGTAATTTATTCAATTTTTAATATCTTTTAGTTATATTTTTTTTAGAAAAAAAATAATATACAATAAAAATAATTATTAAAATTATAACAATAATAACAATAATATAAGTTAATGATAAATATGAATTAGTATTTGATGCATTACTATTTGTTGAATTATTATTAGTTGAATTATTATTAGATATATTAGTTGAATTTGTATTAGATGTATTAGTATTAGATATATTACTATTATCAGGGGGAATATATTGTCCACAATTATTTTGTAGAGTTGGAGTAATAGTAGCATCTCCACCTGCAGATAATCCTGCAGTATTTACAATATTTTGACAAACTGTTAAATCACATTGAACTTGACTTCCATCAGGTTTTATAGAAGTTGGATCTAAATATGCTGCAGAAGCACTACAACCATCTTTATAACATATAGATGGAGTACCTGCAGGATAATAATTTTGATCTTCAGTTTTAGGAAAATAACAAGCACATTCAGGAATTTGTAATAATTTATCAGAATTAGATAAACCTTTAGATTGTAAATAATCATAATAATTTTGACAATAAGAAGCAAAATATACATTACAATCATTTGAACCTTTATAAAGATTAACAGGACAAGAATTATCAGGTATAGTAAATATTTTATTTTCATAATTTAAATTATATAAAACATCATTAAGATTTGCAGTATTTGGACTGATAGATACTTTAACACCAACATTTTTTTTACTATTATCAGTTTGTAGTCTTCTACAACATCCTAATTTTAATGGTGTTTGTTGTAAAATATTATTCATACTATTATTAATAGCAGAATCAGTATTAGTATTTTCAAAATCATTTTGATATTGAGAAGCCAAAGTAATAAGTTCATTATGATTAGTAATAGTATTATAAATAGGAGCATTAACATCAGGACCTACAACAGTTAATGGATTATTAGTTGGATAAAGATTATAATTAGTAAATATTTTATTACATATATCTGAATTAATAATATTATCACCTGAATTAAATTGAAATGTTTTGGGAATATTTGTATCATCATAAGTAATATTACATCCAATTTCACTTTGATTTACATCAGGTGGATAATTTAATTTAGACAAATCATTATAACAATTTATTCCATCTAAACTTGGACAATAAAAATTTAATTCTCTCAAATTTGGTTCATTTTTAATAATTTTTATTTTACCCATTATATTTGTATTGTCATATGTAAAATTACTATATCCCATTTCACTATATGTTAATATTTGTTCAGTTTGTATAGGAATTGAAATTAATATTCCACCAAATGAACCCATGCCTCCATTTTGTCCTCTTCCACCTCCTCCTCCACCATTTCCAAAATAAAAAGTTGATCCAGAATTATTTAATGCATTATCTCCAGGTGATGGATTGCAACAACCTCCACAACCACGTAAACTAGAAGACTCACCTACACCTCCACCTAAACCCATACCAGGACGACCTCCATGTCCATCCATAGAACCTGATTTTGCACTATTACCACCAGAACCTGCACCTCCAACCCAAATAGTAGCATTTGAAATTAAATCAGGATTAGTATAAGAACTAGGTTCACCAAGATTACAAGTATTATCTCCTCTTCCAACACCACCTTTTGTAAAAGTAGAAACTAAATTTTTATTATTAGATATTTGTTTATATCCATAACTTGATTGTGAATTATTAGAAGATTCATAATTTGATTCAATTGAATATGTAAAATTATAACCAGATAATATTGTATTTAAATTTACAGTTTCTCCTTCACTTGGTAAAACACCATTTGGTACAGAAATATTATATGAATAATTTTTTCCTAAAAATAATATATTTTTTTCATAAATATATGCTGAACCAATTCCACCAGTTCCACCTCTATTACTATTATATCCATTACCACCTGGACCTGATAAAAGTATATTACCTATAACATTTGTATTAAAAGATATATTAATATTTGTACCAGGACTAAAAAAATATAAATTATATGTTGAATCACTAATAAATGGATTAATAATTTCACCAGTATTTGTATTTGTTATATTAGAATTAATCATTTTACTTATTTAATATAATAAATATTATATTATAATTATTACATTAAAAAATTATATTTTTTATTATAAATATTTTTCTATTTTATATCTTAATAAACTTTATATTATATATTTGAAATCCAACAAAATTTTTTTACTAAATATTTATATAATAGATAATTTAAGAAATTAACTTTTTATTTTATATTATTTAGTACAAAAATTTTATTAGATTATTATATTATTTAAAAAACTATTTTTAATCCAATTATATAAAATTTTAATGTATAAATTAAAAGTAATAAAAATAAATAGTTTTATTTCAATATTAAATATTAAACATTAAATCTATAATTAAATATTAAAATAATATTTTTTTATTATAATTAGATTAATTGATATTGTTTATTATAAATATAATAATAAAAAAAATAAATTTAATTAAAAAATAATTATGATTTATATGTTCTAGTTCTAATTATATTTTACATAATAATTATTTTACATTATATATTTATAAAATAATTATGCAAAATATAAAAAATTCAAAAATTAAAAAAAAGCCAGAATTATATAATGATCTTCATCCTGATAAATCATTAAAAAACACAGGATTTAAAAATTATGAAATAGCATTAAAAACTATAAATTTAATATCAAAACGTTCATTGCGTTATCAATTTGATGTAATAAATACAATGTATAATAGAGCAAAATTTCATCCATATAGAACAAAAGAAATGGAAGATGCTATGATATTATTTAATAAATGGTTAAAAAAATATCCAAAATTAAAAAAAGATGAAGATAAAAAATATAAAATTTTATCTCTTGAACAAATATATAAATATGAAAAAATTGCTGAAATATATGGAGTAAGTGAAATTACAAGAGGTATAAAAAAGGGAAATAAAACTGATAAAGGTTTTTTAGAAATATATAAAGAATTAAATGGTAAAGCAACAAAACTTCAATATATACCAATTAAATTAAATAAACCAGAAGGTCAAGATTATTGGTCATATAGAATTAGTTTTATAAATTCTAGATTGGGTCAAATGAAAAAAAATAATACACCATTATATTATAAAGAGGGTAAATTTAAAAATATGCCTACAAAACAACACATAATTTTAATAATGCATGGATATTCTCCAGATAAAAAAATATATTTAGATTATAAAACATAAAATACATTTACTTTTTTAAATATTAATAATATTATTTAAATTTTTTATTTATTTTTTATTTATTTTTAACTATTTTTAACTCTCTCAAATACTTAAAAATATTAAAAGTTATTATATAAAATAAATATATAAAGTTTATATAGTTATTAGATATTATCAAAAATGTAATGTATTATTTTATAGAAAATATTGTTATAATGAAACATATTAATAAAAAAATTAATTGTGAAAAAATATGCAAAATATGTACATAAATATATATACAAATTAGATATAATTAAAAAATATAATAATATAATTGATAATGATCATTTAGATAATTTAAAAGATGATATTAAAAATAATAAAAATAAAAGATATGATGATTTTCAAAAAATATTCAAAATATTCTTAAAAAAATATTATATAATAAATGTAAAAAATTAATATGTATGTGGTAATAAATTAAAAAACTATTATTCTTTTAAAGATTTATTAGACACACGTGATTTTTCAAAATTACCAACAGATGTCATTAAATCTCTTATTTTTTCTATTTTATCATTATCAAATGGTGGATAAAATAAGTCATTAATATGAACATCAACAATAATTTCATCCTGTGTTATTAATTTAAATAACATTTTTTTAAAATCATCATCATAAATAACTTTTTTATATTTAATTATAATTGGACAGATAGGAGCATCTACAAAAAATGCACCTGTTCTAAATCTTATAATTGTTTCATTATTAACAATAGCACCTTCAGGATAAATTACTATTTTTTTTTGTTCATTTAAATATTCTTTAATTTTACTTACCATATTAGTATCAACACCTCTTTTAAAAATTAATAATTTTAATTTTGTTGCAATAATTTTTCCTATATCAGTATGATTAATAAAATCACTAGAAACAAATCCACATCTAAATAAATAATAAATAATAATTGAATCTAAATAACTTGCATGATTTGATATTATAATAAGTTTATTATTATCTTCTTTATTTTTCCAAATTATTTGATTATTTATAATTTGTATAGGATTTTTATTTGTATTATCAATTACATTAATTTTAATATTAAAAGAATTTAAGCAATTTTCAATAATTGTACAAAAATCTTTTTCAGTACTTGCAGTAATTAATTTATTTATTATAGATATTAGTTTTAATAAACCCAATGGTAAAATTAAATAATTAATATTTGTTGAATTATCTATTTTTACAGATTTTATATCTATTTGATATTGTTTGTATTCATTATTTTTTTTTGAATTAATTTTTAATTCAGATAATGCATTTTTTATTTTATTATCACATATTGGACATTTTAAAAATATTTTTGTTTTTGTTTCAATTGAATTTAAATAAAATTTTTCATATTGAAATTTTAATATATATTCATTAAAACATTTTTCATGTACAATATGACAACATGGTAATATATACAAAACTTTTTCATTGCTATAAAAACATTTTGAACAAAAACATGAATAGTTTACAATAATATCATTTTTATTATTGTTATTTTTTATCATTTTACAATATTATTATATTAAAATATAATTTTAAATTAATATTTTCTCTTTATACATTATTTTATTTAAAATTTTCTTATAAAATTTGTTTTTCTTCTTATATTTTGTAATTTACTTAAATTTTTATTATTATTATCTTTATCATCATTATTATTATTATCTTTATCATCATTATTATTTGTTATTGCTGTTTTAACAGTAAAATCTATGTTTGTTTTTGTATTTGATTTAGTATTTTGATTATTATTTGTAATATTATAATCAGTTAATAAACTTTTTTCTTTGTTATTTTCTTCAATTATATGTTTTTTTTTAATAATATTATTTATTAATTTATCAATTTTATTTTTATCTTTTAAAATATTATTTTTATCATTTAAAATATTATTATTATTATTTATATTATTATTTGATAATTTATTAATAATAAATGATGATATTTTTTCATTATCACTATTATTATTTATTTTAGATTTTTGAGTTTTTTCATTTATTTTTAAATTTAATTCAACTATTATACTTTTTATTTTAGAAATTGTATTTTCCAATTTATTTATTTTTTTATCTTGTTCAGCTAATTTATCAGTTAAACTAACAACAATATTACTTGTATATTTAAGAGCATCAATTAATATTTTTAAGTCATTATTTTCCAAAGTACTCATAATAAATTATGTTTATTATTATAATTATACATAATTAGTTTTTATTTTTAACATAATATTTTTGATGCGTGAATTTAAAAAAACTTTTATATATTATAAATTTAATTTAATGTTTACTATTTTAAATTTAATAAATTATTTTACAGGCAAAAATATACCTATTTATTTATTAATTATTATAACAATAAGTTTTTATTTTTATTTGATATATTATTATTTTGATTATATTATTAATTGTAATATAATTTATATAATTAGTTTATTTTTAATTATGTTAGTTGATATTACAAGTCTTATTATTATATTTTCATCTTATTTTAATAATGAAAATTATAAAAATTATAAAAACATAAATATCAAAACTTGTAAATCAAAAAAAATTAAATCAAAAAAAAAGAAAAATTTAAATATAGAAAATATAAAAAAAGAAGAACTAGAAAATATAGAAAATATAGAAAATATAGAAAATCCAGAAAATTCAGAAAATTTTAAAAAAACAGAAAATTCAGAAAATTTTAAAAAAACAGAAATCTTATCAGTTTATGACAATGATAAAAATATTTCTTTAAAAACATATCATTTAATATAATTTTCAATATCTTCATCTTTATCTTCATCTTTATCTTCATCTTTATTTTTATTTTCTATTGTTTTATTATTTTCAAATAAAATATTATTTATTTTATTAATATTAATTATTTCATTTTTAATATTTGTTGTATTATTTGTTGTATTATTTGTATTAATATTATTAGTATTATTTGTATTTGTAATTTTAGAATTTTCTTTTACATTAATAATTTTATTTTTTGAAAAATTACTTGTTCTTAATAATTTTTTTTCATTTTGTTTATTTTTTAGTTTTTTCTTTAATTCTTCTTTATAAATTTTTTTTTCATCCTCATTCATATCTTTTAATTCTTTATGTAAAACATCAGTTTTTATAGATGTTGATTCTGATGCTGATGCTGATGATAATTTATTAATTAAATTATTTTTTTCTTTAGCAGATATTTTTGGTAATTTATTTTTATCTCCAGATGAATTTAATATTTGACTAATTAAATCTAAATCTTTTTTATTCATGATTTTTTCTAAACCAATTAATAAATTAGGATCCATAAATAATATATATATATATATTATAATATTAAATATTTTAATTTTACAGCAAGGTCAATTTTAAATGAGACATAAAAATTAATCTTTATATTTTTTTGGTTTTTATGTAATCTATTGTTTAAATTTTCTGTCTTGGCTTTTAATTTATTTTTGTCATAAGCATTATAAAAATAATTTTTATAATGTTCTTTTTTTATATTTTTAATTCCATATTCAATAGACTCTTTTATTTTATTGTAATTCATGGGTTGTTTTTGTTTAATGTAATATTTTAATTCATTAAAATAATTTTCAATGGATTTAAAAAAATATTTATATGGGAGTATATGTAAATAATCATTGTCTGAATTTTTAATAAATTTTTTAATAGTATCATTTCTATGTGAACTTGCGTTATCTAAAATTATTAATTTATTCTTTGTGTTTTTAAGTAATTCTTTTAAGAATTCAATTAATTTTTCTATATCTATACCTCCTTTTTGATATAATTTCCATTTAATTGTTTTATTATTTAAAATATTATATGTAAATTTATTGATTAATTAGAAAAAGAAGATAATAAATGTTGAAATATTAAAAAAGTATTTTTAAATTATTAATTATAAAATCATAATAAATTACCGTTCTAAAATAATATCATAATAATTAGATTTAGTTGATAAAATATTTTTAATAATTGGTTCAATATCAGATGAGAATTCAATTGATTTGCAAACTTCATAAAATATATTATTTAAATCAAAATCAAAAATATTTGTTATAATAGCTTCAATATAAACACTTACTTCTTCTAATAAATTAGAAAAAGATTTTTTAAATTCAATTAATTTATTTTTTTTTAATAATTTAAATTTTTCTAAATAATTTTCATAAAATAAATTGAAATCATTTTTAAAATAATTATTAAAATCCTTAATAGAATTTTTAATTTTTTTAATTGAATATGATGATTGTATTATAAATAATATTATAAAGTAAAAGTTATTATTATCATTAATTATTTTATAATTAGTTTTAACAATATAACCAAGTTTATCAATTGTTCTAATTTTATTAAATAATGGTTCATTAAAAAGTTCAGAAATAAAAGCAGAAATTAATCTAAATTTTATAATTTTTTTTGATGAATTAATATCCAATTTACCATTAGTTTTAACATTATTAATATTCCAATATCTAATTATACAATTATTTATTTCATTAGGATTAATATTATTTGGTGTTAAAGAATAATTACAAAAATTTATTTTTTGAATATAATTATTATTATTTGTTGTTTCAATTAAAAAAACTTTTGTATTTATTGATAACATATCAATCAATTGTTTCATATAACTATCTTCAATAAATAAATATTCTTGATTTTTTCTTACACCAAAATTATATCCAAATTTTTTTATTCCAATTAAAATATAATATTCATAAACATATTTCAAACATTTAATAATTTCTATTTTAAAATTATCAAATGTTAATTTTGAAATAAAATTAAGTTTTTCATCAGGTAATAAATTATTATCTAACAAATAAGATAAATAAATAGAACATATTTTATATGGAAAATCATATTTAAAGTTTTTAATTGATTCTTTAATATCGCGTATTATTTCATAAAAATATTTTTCTATATTTTCATTATAAAATATTACATCAGGATGAATTTTACCTATAATTTTAGTAATAAAATAATCCAATAAATAATCAATTCCATAAAAATTATAAATTAAAAAATCATTTGATAAACTTATTGTAAAAGTCATTTTATAATCTCCCATAGTTTCCAAAAAATAATTTAATATTTTTTCACATAATTCAATATAAATACTTATCAATAATTTATTTTCTTTTTCTATTAAATTTATATTTTTTCTAATTATTGTTATATTTGCAATTGGTTTATTATACTTGTTATATTCTAATAAATATATTTTTCTTTTAATTAAATCATTATCATAAATTAATTCAGGAAATATAAATTTATCAATATTAATATTAGATTTGATATTATTTTTAATAATAAAGTTTTTAATTCCAATTATGTCCATTGGATTATATTTCCAATTTAAAAATTTATTTGAATTTAATTTTTGTATTAAAATATTATCAACATAATATGAACTTTTATACCATTTTGATTTTATAAATTCATTAATTTTATAATTTTTATAATTATAATTTGTAACTATTTTAATAATAGAAGAATTTATCATTTTTAAAAATTTATCATAAATAATTGTATTGTATTCTTGTACATAATTTTGTCTAATTATACATTTTGATATATTTCTTCCTTTAATAATATTTTCAACAATAGTATTTGAAATTGCAATAGGATTACTTGTAGTATTATATAACATATATAATGTTTGTATTTTTTTATAATTTTTATATAATTCTTTAAAATTATCTTCTGTTATTTGTTTTAAAAAGTCAATAAATTTAAAAACAGAATAACAACATTGTAAAAATTTATTAATATTTTTTTCAATTAAAATTAATTGTAAATTAATATTAGCTTGATAATCATAAAAATAATCAATATTAGAAGATATATTATTAATAAAATTATTTTCTTTTAAAAAATAAGCCAATGAATTTATATATTCACTACCAATTAAATAATTAATAAATAAAATTAATTGATATTCAATAATTTCAGTTTCTATACAATCAAGTATTATATAAAAATTTACAAATAAATATTCAGAGGATGAATTAAAAAAAATTAAATTTTTTGGAATTAATTCAATATTTGTTTTATAAAATCTTTCATTATTTTCTTGATATAATCTAATAGGAATTTCATTAAAGTAAGATACATAGTTTGAAATCATAATATCAATATTTTTTGAATCAATAATACAAATATAAATATTATCAGTTGTATAATATTTATTATAAAAATCAATAATATCTTTTTTAGTAATATTATGTAAACTTTTTAAATTACCTGTTCCAAATTTTTTATATTTGCTATTTAATTTAATAAAATTTTTAAAAACATCATCAATAATCCAATTATCTATTAAAATATTTTTATTATGTTCTGAATCAATAATTTCCATTTCAGAACTAATATGTATAGGATCTAAAATAGGTGCTCTAAAAAACCAAGATAACATTTCAATTCCTTTTTTTAAAAATGTTGTTTCTAAACTTAAATAATAACATGTAATGTTATCTCCTGTAAATGCATTATATATTCCTCCATTTATTTGAATATAATTCATATATTCATTTTGTTCTGGATATTTTTCACTTCCCATAAATAATAAATGTTCTAAGAAATGAGCAGTTCCTTCAAAACTATCATTTAAAAATCCTGCTCCTATACCAACTGTACATGATGATATATTAATATTAGGATCTGAAACTAATACTATTTTTATTTTATTTTCTAATTCAAAAGCCTTAATATTACGGTCATCATTAATTGCAATATCAATATCAAAATATTGAAATTTATTCATAATATATAATTTATATAATAATATAATATATTTTATAAATGGATTTATTGAAACAAATAGAATTAACCAAAAATATTTTAGAAAAATCAAATAATATTTTAGAAGAAAAAAATCAAAAATATTATACAGATGTAGTTGATTTTTTAAATTTATTATTTGAAGATGATTCAAAAAGTTTATTAAAAATTAAATTTAAAAAAATTACTCTAAATGAAAATGTATTTAAAATGTATAATGAAATAAATAAAATATATGAACTTAAAAAACCAGAATTTAATATTGATAAATTTAATATTGATAATATTGATGATCCAAATGATATTAAAGAATTATTTTATGATATTGCATATAAATTATCAAATAATTTGTTAGAAAAATTAAATTATAAAATAGCAAAAAAAAAAGATGAAAATAAGATTAAATTTTTTTTAATTAAAAAATAATTTTTTAATTAAAGTTTTTAATATATATTTAAATAGAAAACTATGGTTGAAAGTGTATTAACAAATTATAATAAAAAATTTATTAAAGAACAATTAGATTATGAAAATATATCAAAAAGTAAATTTTCATATAAAATTTATAATAATAAAATATCAGAACCACTTCATAAATTTTGGTTTAGTATACCAAATGTTAAATATTATAATAATTATAGTGAATATTTAACAATAAGATTTTTAATGAATAATAAAAATGAAAAAACATCTTTATTAATTACTTATATTAAAGATCTTTGCAATTATTTATTACAAATATTTGAAAAAGAATTTCCAAATATTGATATTAATTATCCTTGGAAAGAATCTGAACAATTTCCATATATATTTTCTATGTTTACAAATAATAATACTTTAATTTTAGATTCAAATTCTAATATTATTGATTATACAAAATTATTATATTCAGATACATGTTCTATTATTTTTGAAATTTCAAATATTAAAATTATAGTTAATGATATTAATGAAAATCAATTACAAACATATTCTTTAAAAATTAATTTATCTATTATTTTAATTAAATTGAATGAAAAAATTGATTTGAAAAAATATAATTTTTTAAATGATGAAGTTATTACTGATATACCAAATTCAAATAATATAAATCTAAATCCTAAATCATCTTTTCCTTTTTTAAAAGATATTTTGGGATTTGAAAAAAAAAATGATTTATCTGTAAATAAAAATATGCCAACTAATAATTCAAATCAAAATTCAAATAGTTCTAATCTATTAGTAATTAATCAAGAACAATTATTGAAAATAAAAAATACTCTTAAAAAAGTTAATGAAAATAATATTGATAATAATTTAAATATTTTTGATTCAAATAATAAAATTAAACATACTTATTTAGATCAAAAAAATAAATTAAATAAAGTTTTTACTGATGAAAAATCTTTATTAACACATCTTAAAATTGAAGAAGAAAATAAAAATGATAATAAAGTTCAAGATAATTATAAAAAAGATAAAAAAGATATAAAAGATAAAAAAGATAAAAAAGATAAAAAAAATAAAAAAGATAAAAAAGATAAAAAAGATAACAAAGATAACAAAGATAAAAAAGATAAAAAAAATAAAAAAGAAGAAGAAGAAGAATTATAATAAATATTTTTTATTTTTACAAAAATTTATTATTTTTTTTAATAAAAATTTGAGAATATATAATTCAAATTGGAGGAATAGTGGGAAAGATATACAATTAGTATGTGTCTTTATTTAAAAAACGGCATTTTTAATATGCAAAGGTGTAAAAAAATATTTGTAAAAAAAATATTTGTAAAAAAATAAAATTATTACATTTATACTTTTTATCATATAATTTATTATAAAACTATTCAATAAATTATTATAGTCTAATACTAAATACATTAAAATATTTTACTAAATTATTATAATATTTAATTTAATCTAATTCATTATTTTAATGTAATATAATAATAAATATATTTACTTGTTTTATTTTATTTAATTTTAATTTTTATATATAAAATTATATATAAATAATTTGTTATTTTCTATAAGATAATTATAACATATAATTATAATTATGAATAATATTTCATCAGAAATTTCACCAGGATTAGGATTAAAATCTGATATGTCATTAGAACATATTTATCCAGATACATATATTAATACAAATTATGATACAAATATTAATAAAACATCATCAAAAAATTTAATAATATTATTTTTAGTATTTATTTTAATAATAATTTGTTGTATATTAAGTATAAGTTATAATTTTGATTTTACATTAATGATAAATTCTATTATAGCATTATCTACATCATTTGTTATTTTTATATTATTTTGTTATATAATTTATTATTATTTTTATGGTCCAGATCAAAAACCCATTCAACAACAAATAAATCATTCTGTTTATCATCAAATGTCAAATTATAATTCTGATAATCAAAATCAATTAGAACCAATAAATCAGTATCAATTAAATCCAATGAATCATAATGAAAATCAAACAATTTTACATGATCAATATCAACCAAATACAATGTATCAATATCAACCAAATACAATGAATCAATATCAACCAAATACAATGAATCAATATCAACCAAATACAATGAATCAATATCAACCAAATACAATGAATCAATATCAACCAAATACAATGAATC
>Ga0169931_10001764_pt1 | contig 35689 bp, 26 predicted proteins | sample Kivu_15m_20L_FD_129675 | JGI IMG/M metagenome (GOLD analysis project Ga0169931, IMG submission 129675) | Freshwater microbial communities from Lake Kivu, Western Province, Rwanda to study Microbial Dark Matter (Phase II) - Kivu_15m_20L... | ecosystem: Environmental > Aquatic > Freshwater > Lake...
ATCGGGGCCAATCCACGGCCTTCGTCGTCGCATCGGGTCACGCCCCGTCCGCCTGGCAACCCCTGTGCGAGGGGATAGCCCCCGGGACCGCCACCCTCATTTTCCTGATGTCCAAGCGCAGCCGGGGCGACATCGCGGCGTTCCTGATGGCCCGGGGATGGCCTGCCAACACGCCCGCCTGCCTCCTGCTCGGCGCCGCCATGCCGGGGGCCCACCGCTGGATTGGCACCCTGTCGGGGCTCGGCGCCTGTGCCCTCCCGGAGCCCGCGCCTGGACGCGCTGCGTATGGAACCCTGAGCGAGGCGCCCGGAATCGTCGTCGTGGGCGCCGTGGTGGACCTGGCGGGTGCCCTCGGCAGCGCCGGACTCTGACGGGCCTGGCACCACGACTTTTCGAAAGTGCTAAGAAGGGCGCCAAAAGAGGCCAATTGGCGTTTTTCTCAGATCCTCCACAAGGCGCGAATGGACACGGCCATTCGCATGGCAAGGGACGCGCGGTTGCGCTGACACTCGGGGCGCTCGGGGTCGTCTACGGCGACATTGGAACTTCCCCGCTTTACGCGATTCGCGAGTGTGTGACAGGGGCGCACGGCGTTGCGCCCACGACCGAGAATGTCCTCGGATTGCTGTCGCTGTTTTTTTGGTCGCTGATACTCATCGTCAGCGGCAAGTACCTGGTCTTCGTTCTGGCCGCAGACAACAAGGGTGAAGGTGGTGTGCTTGCCCTGTTGACCCTTGTGGCCCCCGTGGATGCAAAGGGTGATCGCTCCTCTTCCATGCGCACCCGCGTCGCGATCTTCCTTGGCTTCACGGGCGCCTCGCTCTTGCTCGGTGATGGCATGGTGACGCCCGCCATTTCGGTGCTGTCCGCGATCGAGGGTATCGGTGGCGGAACAGGCGAAGCCAACAGCTACGTCGTTCCGGTCACCTGCGTGATTTTGATCTTGTTGTTCCTGTTCCAGCGCAGGGGCACCGCCACGGTGGCGACCTTCTTCGGTCCGGTCATGCTCCTGTGGTTCTCGGTCATAGCGGGGATCGCCATTCCGTGGATCGCACGCCACCCCGAGATCCTGTCTGCCATCAACCCCATCTGGGGTCTGAAATTTTTCCTTCACCATGGCTGGCACGCCTTCTGGCTGCTCGGCGCCGTGGTGTTGTGCGTGACGGGCAGCGAGGCGGTCTACGCCGACCTTGGACACTTCGGCCGCGGGCCCATTCGTCGCGCGTGGTTTTTCCTCGTCGCCCCGGCGCTCATCCTGAACTACTTCGGCCAGGGCGCCTTGCTCCTGCACGATGCCAAGTACGCGGCCGATCCGTTCTATGGACTCGTCTCGAAGGACTGGCGTTGGCCGATGGTCATTCTCGCCACGGCCGCCGCGATCGTGGCCTCGCAGGCCTTGATCTCGGGCATCTTCTCGCTGGCCCGCCAGGCCTCGCAGATGGGTTATTTGCCCCGACTCAACGTGCGCCACACCGCCGAGAACATGGAAGGGCAGATCTACATTCCCGAGGTCAACACGGTGATGATGATCGCCTGCGTCGCGCTCGTGCTCGAGTTCAAGCAATCAACCAACCTGGCCGCTGCCTACGGCATGGCGGTCACGGGAACGATGCTCATCACCACGCTCCTTTATTTCCGGGCCGCGCGCATCATCTTCAAATGGGGCGTCGTGCCCTCGGTCGCCTTGATTCTCGTATTCCTTGCCATTGATGTCAGCTTCTTCGCGGCGAACTTCCCCAAGATCAAGGACGGCGGCTGGTTCCCGATCGTGGTTGCCGCAGCGGTGATGGCGCTCATGACCACCTGGCATCGCGGCCGGGTCTTACTGAACGAGCGGGTCAGCGATTCGACGCTCCCGCTGCAGGCCTTCATCGAAGACGCTGTCCGGAGCAAGGTTCACCGGGTCAAGGGCACTGCAGTTTTCTTGACCACGCTTCGTCGCGGCACGCCCAATGCGCTCCTGCACCACTTCAAGCACAACAAGATCTTACACGATCGGGTGGTGATCATGACGGTGGTCACCGACGACGTACCGCGCGTTCCACCCGAGAATCGCGTCAACGTCAAGTCATTCGGCGCCCAGTTCTTCGGCGTCGTAGCGCACTATGGATTCATGGAGACGCCCACGGTGGCCGATGTGCTGGCGCGCCTTCCGGAAGAACTGAAGATCCGCATTGAGACGGCGACCTTCTTCCTCGGCCGCGAGACCCTCGTGCGCGGGACGCCGCCCGTTCTTTCGAACTGGCGCTTCAACCTGTTCCGATTCCTCTCCCGCAACGCCAGTTCGCCGGTCGAGTTCTTCGGATTGCCCGCGAACCGCGTGGTCGAAATCGGCACGCAGTTCACGATGTAGCAAGCGGGTGCGTGTGAGCAGGGGTCAGCAGTACGTTTGCTGACCCTACGGACTATTCTGTGATCGTAAGGCCGGCCGCGGCGAACTCCGGCTCAAGCAGCTTGCGATCGCCCACGACCACCACAATCTCCTTGCCGGTGCACGCCTTCACCAGGTCTCCGACCTGCTGTCGCGTGGTGTTCGCGAGTTTCTCGCCATAGTTGTCCCAAACCTGAGTGCCGAACCCGTATCGCTCTGTTTCGATGAGCAGGTCCGTGCGTCCCTCGTTACTGTGGATGGTCTCGTTCCATCTGACAGCCATGTCCCATCGTTTGAGAGTGAAATACTTGATGTCGGGACCATTGGTCGCGATGTTGGCGATGTTGTCGAACAGGCGTTTTACGACCTCGACGGTGCGTGAGGTTTCGACAGAGCCACCAGCCACAAGGCTTGCAACCGTCGGTGGGAGAGTCTGAAGCGACGCGCGCAATCCATAGGTCGCGCCCCATTGTTCACGAATGACGTGCAAATCTTCCTCCACGATTTCCACCAACAGCCTTTGCGCGGGCAGTGACTCTTCGCGGACGCCGGGAAGACGGCACCCAAAGGAGAAGCTCGACTGCGTCGCACCCGGACGGTCGTAGAGCACGATGGTTCGATTGTCTCGCGGCGATGGAGGTGCTGGATGTCCGTTCATACCGCTGCCACTTTGCCAGCGTGAAAAGTATCTTTCGATCATCGGTCGAACACGGGCTTCATCCACGTCGCCTACGATGATGCCGAGCGCGCGATCGGGACGAAAGTGGGCCTGAACAAAGGACTCCATCGACGCAAACGAGATGTTCGCCAATTGCTTCGGACTGGTTTGTGGCGCGCCATAGATGTGATTCGGATACAACTCGCTCAAGAAACGCGCGGATGCCTTCGTTTGCACCTGGCTTTGCGTGCGTTCAAATCGTTCCTGCCCCGATTTCAGTGCCTCCTGAAGAGACAGATGTCTTTCGTCGCTGGCTTTTCGACAGGACACCGCGTCCGACAGGACCGCCAGGCCGTTGACCAGGTTTCCGTCGAGTACACCGACGTGATAGGTCGATTGACTCGCGCCACTGGTTCTGAATATCGTTCCACCGACGGTGTCGAGATCTCCGTAGTCGCTGCAGGTCGAAAACGAGATCGACTTTGCAATGTTTGCCAGTCCCAGCGGTTCGACCGAGTTGGTGCCGCCGGGAAGGACAAGACGCACCTCTGCAACTGGTGCGCCCTTCTCGGGCAGCAATACGAATCGGAGTCCATTGGGCAACTTGATCTGCCGTAAAGACGAAAGCTTTATCGGAGCGATGACTTTTCGAATCGCTTCGGGGCCGAGTCCCGCAATTGAAATGCTCGCCTTGGCTCCGAGTCGATGGCGGCCAACGTCTCGACTTGATTGGAGCTGTTGCGATCGTTCAGCGCCTTCACGATTCATCTTCGCCAACAAATCTGCTTCTGGTTTGAAGAAGACCGAAACCGCCCGTTCTCTCTTCAGAAAGGTGTAGACGTGTTGTTTCACGTCACTGGATTCCACGTTCGCGATTCTTTCCAATCGTTGTTTGAAGGGTGCTGCGTCGCCTGTTTGCCAGTAGTAATCGACGACGGCCTCGCTGCTTGCGTCGAGGTCGCTTGCGGAGCGCAACATGTTGGTTGCCACTTCCCATTTGGCGCTCTCCGTAATGACACCGCCAAGTTCTGCCGAATCGCCTGCCCAGGTTTCGGCAACCGCATCCAGGATTCGAGTCCGTTGTTCCTCCGGATCAGCGTCTGGCCGCAGCGACGCGACGATCGCGAAAATGGTTCCGTCCTTGCCCGGCGAGACTTCGGCGCTGACGGACTCGATGGGATCGATGGCTTTGCGTTCGATTCCGACGGCGAGCGCGAAGTTGAGTGCATATTCCGCGAAGTCCGAAACGCTATCGGTCATGTCGCCTCGGTACGCTGCCGGGGCGGACCAGGCGATGACCAGAAGCGGTTCGAGTACCGGTCTCACAACGGTTGCGAGCCTGGTATCGACTGGCGCGGGAACGGTGGGGCGGGGTAGTGTTGCAATCCGCGGCTGAGGCGCCACGGCAGCGCCGGTCGGACCTCCCGGCCCAAATAGCAGCTCTGCCGGCCAACGTCCCAGCTCCTTCTGGACCATGTCCGGGGAAAGATTTCCCGCAATGACCAACGTGATGTTGTTGGGTGTGTAATGCTTTTTCACGAAAGCACGCACATCATCGAGCGTGATGGACTTCAATGATTCGTGTGTTCCGATGACGGAACGGTGGAGCGGATGCCCTTTCGGATACAGTCGCTCGTAGACGTCGACCAAGACTCGAGCACGTAACTCATAGTTGGAGCGCAATTCGTTGCGAACCACCTCGCGCTCGACTTGAAACACTTCATCTGTCACACCGTCCAGAAGGTGCGATAGCCGCCATGCCTCAAGTTGCATCAAATCGTTGAGACGTTCGCGGCTGACCGTCTCGAAATACTCCGTCACGTCATGTCTGGTGAACGCGTTCGGATTCCCGGCCATACGCACCAACAGGTCCCATAGCTCGATCTCCCCTCCTCCGGGTTTGTTGCGAAAGGCCAGGTGCTCGACAAGATGCGCGATGCCTTCTTTCCCGAGGGGATCCGATGTTCCACCCGCGCCCACCCGAAAACGGAAAGTCACGTTGGGTGTGTTGTGATTCTCTTGCACGATCACGCGCATGCCGCTTTTCAGCTCGAACACGCGCTGCTTCAGGGCGTAGTCACCGAGGACGGGTTGGTCCGGCAGTCCGTGAACACCGGTCGCGCAGGCGCACAGTGCCAACAAGGGAAAGAGTCCTGCAACTCGCGCGATTGCTTTCGCTTCGTGTGGGCTTCGCATCGCCCGCGACTATAGCCCGATGTGATGGGAGCAGCGAACACCGTGACCCACCTGTCGGATGGTAGCGCCGAGGTCGCGGCACCCCACTTGCGCCGGTGTCCCCGCCCACCAACGCTGTGAGCGCAGGGCCCAAGGCCTGCGAGAGCAGGGGAACAGCTTCACACGACCTTGGCGCGATCCATGCAGCGTCCCGGAGTCGGAGGACGCCCGTTGCGGCGTGACAAACATATGCATCAGAACCATGCGGGAACCGGAGACGACAATCGTCCATTTTCGCTGCGCGAGTTGAAGCAAGTTCAGAAGTCCCGCATCACCGCGCGGCGATTGCAGACCCTGCGGTCCAATGGTGGCGAGCGAGAGCGCATGGCGCGGGCGTTGCTTGAACAGGCCGAGTGTCAGGCCCGGATGGATGCGGAGGCGCGGGTACGCGAGCGGTTTCAGTTCAACAGCGCCGCCCACCGCCGACGTGCGGGCTGGGCCGCCGTGGCGGGCGTACTGCTTGTCGGCGCCGGCGTCTTCATCTTGCTCGTCAAAACGAACGACGTCCCGTTGGAAACGAATCCCCCACCGCGCGACACCCAGGCCAATATGCGGGTCGAGCGGGCGCTCATGCAGATGGTGCAGTCGCGAACCGAGGAGCGTCAGCGTCTCGATGCACAGCTTCAGGCGCTCGATGAGCGGGTCAACCTCATGACCAGCACCTTGCGGTCGATCGCAGAAAAAGCGCGCGCTCACCGCTCACACCGGCGCGCCATCACCGCCTACACGGTGTCGTCCAGCAATTGAATTGTTTCGTTATACGATTCCGATGCGGCCTGCCGGCGCAATGCGCAGCTCGGGGACGAGCTCCTGATAGGACAGCACGCTGACCTCGGGCAGCTCGACGTCGATCAGCCTGCGAACGTGACGTCGAATGTCCGCGGTCGTGAGGATGACGGGCTGCGCGCTGCTGGCCACGGCCTTGCGGATGGCCTCGGTGATGTCGCGTCCGAGCTCGGGGGCGAGCGCCAGATAACTTCCGTTGTCTGTCTTGCGAATCGACTCGCGAATCGTGTCCTCGATCATCGGATCGAGGAGAAAGGCGATGAGCGTCCCCTCCGGTGCGTGGCGGCCGCTGAGCTGTCGTTGCAAGCCAGCACGAATGCGCTCGGTCAGCTCGACCGGATCGCGCAGGGTTGGTGCCCAGGTTGCCGCAACCTGAAGGATGTCGCGCAGTGCACGCAACGACACCTGCTCCTCGGCGAGCCGTCGCAGGACATCGGTGAGCAACACGGGTGAGATCAGCCGCGGCACGATCTCCCGGACCACCGCCGGATGGGTGGTCTCAAGACCATCGAGAAGCGATTGCGCTTCCTGCAGCCCAAAGAGCTCGTGGCCGTGTCGGCGCAAGATCTCGTAAAGGTGGGCCGCCATGAGCGCCTCGGGGTCGAGCCAGACAATGCCCGCCTCCGAGAGCGCCGGCGTTGCAGATTCCGGGAGCCAGGTGCCCGCTGTCCGGTCCGGCAAGGTGGCCGCATCGCCGGTTGCGGTGATGCCGAGCTCGGACAGGTGCGCTGCGGTTGCACCCGCGAGCACCTGCTCGGCCGGGCAGCGCCCGGAGCCCATGGCAACCTCTTTCAAGCGTATGACATAACCGTCGGGGTCCGAGGTCGGCGCGTTTCGTCGCACGCGAACCGGCGCAAGCGGCAAGCCGGCCTCGGCGAACCAGCGCTGTCGCAGCGCAGGGACGAGCTCGGTCGTCAGCCGATCCGTCGCGCTCTCGCCCCACAGGCGGGCGGACAGGGCGGGGCCCACGTCGACCGAGACCGAGACCAGCACCGGCGAGGGCAGCGCCATGGGATCGCCTGGCCGCTCCGTCTTCTTCTTGTCGGCCGGCGTGGCGTCAAAGGCCTCCGCGCCATCAAGGGCCGGTGCTGCCGCAGCCGGGCGCTTCATCAGGCTATACGCGACGCCGCCGAAGATGAGCGCCAGAATGAGGAACGGCGCAGCGGGAAATCCCGGTACCACGGCGAAGAGCAGAAGGAACGCTGCCGCGATGGCGAGCGCCTTTGGCTGCGCGAGGACCTGAAGACCAATGTCTCGGCCAAGGTGGCTGCCTTCCTCGTCAGAGGCCACGCGGGTGACCAGGATGCCGGCCGCAGTTGAAATGATGAGCGCGGGAATCTGGGCAATCAAGCCCTCACCGATCGTCAAGATCGTGTAGGTGCGTGCTGCGGTTGCGGCGTCCATGTCGCGCTGAACGATCCCGATGACGAGGCCACCGGCGATGTTGATGCAGAGGATGATGATGCCCGCGATGGCGTCGCCCTTGACGAACTTCATCGCGCCGTCCATCGAGCCAAAGAACTGAGACTCGCGAGACAGATGCGCCCGTCGTCGGCGTGCCTCCTTGTGATCGATATGCCCCGCACGCAGCTCGGCGTCGATCGACATTTGTTTGCCTGGCATCGCGTCGAGCGTGAAGCGCGCGCCGACCTCGGCGACACGTTCTGACCCCTTGGCGATGACCAGGAACTGAATCATCGTGAGGATGAGGAAAATGACCGCGCCGACGACCAGGTTTCCCGACACCACGAAGTTTCCGAAGGCGTTGATCACGTGGCCCGCGTTGCCCTTGAGCAAAATCAGCCGTGTCGCAGAGACCTCGATCGCCAGGCGGAACAGGGTCGTGATGAGCAGCAGCGTCGGAAAGGTCGCTATTTTCAGGGCCTCGCCAACGTAGATCGCGATGAGCAACAGGACGACCGAGATCGCGATGTTGAGGGTGATGAACAGGTCCAGCAGAAATGGCGGCAGCGGCACGATCATGATGGCCACGATGCTGACCACCAGCACGGCGAGGCCGATGTCCGCATGACGGGTAAAGAGCGCCCGAGGATCGCCTGACTTTCGCAGGGATAGGCGTCCAGAGGCGGAGGGGAGGGGGGCGTCGGGCGTCAAGATGCGGCGCATATTTCAGGCTATCTGGCCCGCGGTCAAGGGGGGCGCTTTTGCCGCCCGGGGTCAAGATTCAAGCGCCTTCCGCCGAGTGGACTGTCAACGGATCCACAGGGTTTTGAGGAGTGACTTCGGTTAGACCAGCATGAGCGCGCGAAACCCGATCCGAACGCTCCTCATCGAGGAGATCCCGAGCGACGCACATCTCATCGCGGGGTATTTGACGGGCAGCGCCTGGCGCCCGTTCTCGGTGAAACACGTCGGGACGATCGACGACGCCGTCAAGGCGATGCAATCCGAGTTTTTCGATGCTGCCATCGTCGATCTCAGCCTTGCGGAACCCAACGACCTTTCAGGGCTCGGCAGGCTCCGCAACAGCGCGCCGCACCTGGCCTGCGTGGTCATCACGGGCCCCGCGAACGAGAGCCTGGGCATCCGTGCAGTACAAAACGGCGCCCAGGAGTATCTGCCGAGGCAGGAGCTGTCGGCGAGTCTGTTGACCCGGACCGTAGCCAATGCCGTGGAGCGGCACCGAATCGTCTGGCATATGCGCGAGGTGATTGCGCGTGCGGCGGATGCGATGGTTGTTGTCGACAAGACCGGGAACGTGCAGCTCGTCAATCGGGCCGCGATGTCGATGTTTCAGGGCGAGGCCGAGGGGTTGCTCGGCAAAGGGCTTGGTTTCGAGCTCAAGGCAGGGCTTGTGCGCGAGATGCGCCTGCCGCAAAAAGACGGCGAGCCGATCCTCGCCGAAATGCGGGTGGTCGAGATCACCTGGAACGGTCAACCCGCAAACCTCTGTTGTCTGCGCGAGATCGGCCGCTACGCAAAGATGGCGCGCGAGCTGAAGGCCGAAAACGAGCGCCTGCAATCTTTGCTCAAGAACGACACGCTCGCGCAGGTACTCAACCGCAAGGGTCTCGAGCGTGCGCTCGCGAACGAGGCCGAGCGCATGAGGCGTTCGGGATCGAATCTCGCCGCCGTGTTGGTGTTTTGCGACGACTACCGCAAGGTTGAGGATGCCGCGCAACGCGAGGCGATGCTCGCGCAGACCGCCCGCTCGATCGCGGAGATCACGCGGCCCTGTGACCATGTGGGACGGTTGACCGACGACTCCTTCCTCATCTTGCTTCCGGATACGCGCATCGCCGAGGCCGTCGTGGTGGGCGAGCGATTGCGCGCGGGGATGTCGCGGGAAGCCAGTGATGATGCGTCCGCGCAGCAGCCTCGCGTCGCCATCAGCATTGGCATTGGTGCGGCCCCCAATGCGATGACGAATCTGCGCGATCTGTTCACGCTTTGTAAGGATGCCTTGCTCGCGGGTCGACCGGATGTGCAAAGCCTGATGTGGAATGCCACCCCCATTCCCGAGCAACCGCATGAATCGGCGAAGATGCCGGCGGCGCTGGCCGAGAGTCCGTTGCGGGTGGTGCCGCAAATGATCATGAACGTCGCCGATGAGAAGCCCATCGGTTGCGAATTTCTCATTCGAGGCCCGAAGGGGCCGCTCGAGAATCCGAACGCACTCTTTGGTGCTGCGTATGACACCGCCGCGCTCGTTCAACTGGATCTTCAGTGTTTGCGGACCTGTGTGGAAGCCTCGCGCAACTTCCCCGCGAACTGGCGCTACCACTTCAACGTGTTTCCCGCGACCATCGCCGCCGTTCCGGTTGAAGAGCTGGCGTTGTTGTTGCGCAGCACCGGAAGGCCCGTAACCCTCTGTGTCGAGATAAGCGAGCAACGTATGGTCGGTGATCCACAGGTCCTCGCGGCCCGTCTTGAGCCGTTCCGAAAGGCCGGCATCGAGATCGCGATCGACGATCTTGGCTTTGGGCGCAGCTCGCTCGAGGTTTTGCTCGTGGCTGAACCCAAGGTCGTGAAGGTCGAACGCCGCTACGTGACCGGCGTCGCAACCGACCGCGAGCAGGCGCGCCTCTTGCGTCGGTTTCTCACCCTCGTGCAAGGCGTGGGGGCGCTGGCGATCGCCGAGGGCGTTGAGACCCGCGAAGATCTCGACGCACTCCGCGAAATGGGCATTCAGTACGCCCAGGGCTTTCTCTGGGGCCGACCTGACTGAAGCAGGGCCGGGCTCACATTTCCGCGCTATGCTGACGGACCACCGTCATGCTTGCGATCGTCTCTCCCAACGACCCTGATTATCGCGATCGTCTGGCCACGCTCGCCCGCCGCACTGCGGAGATGCCGCCGGAGGTAGAGGCGGCTGCGCGGGCCATCGTGAACGACGTTCGCAAGCAAGGCGATGCCGTCGTGATTGCGCTCACCGAGCGCTTCGAGAAACGCAAGCTCACACAGCTGGAGCTCGCTCCGGCGGACTGGGATGCGCAGGCTGCCCGTGTGAAGCCCGCGGTTCGGCAAGCGCTGGAGCTCGCCGCGAACCGGATTCGCGCCTTTGCCGAGGCTGAAAAGCCCCACGCGCAGACCTCGTTCGAGTACGAGAAGGACGGCATCCGGCTTGGGAGTCGGGTGACGCCCCTTGATCGGGTCGGCATCTACGTTCCCGGCGGGACGGCACTTTATCCATCGACGGTGCTCATGACCGCGATCCCCGCTCGCGTGGCGGGGGTGCGCGAGATCGTGATGGTGACGCCGGGCCCTTCGCCCGAGGCGCTTTGTGCGGCGCGCCTCGCGGGTGTCGATCGCGTTTTCGTCATCGGCGGCGCCCAGGCAGTCGCGGCGCTCGCCTACGGCACGGAAAGCGTACCACGCGTCGACAAGATCGTTGGCCCTGGCAATGCCTACGTGACGGCAGCCAAGCGCATCGTCTTCGGCGATGTCGGGATCGATTCGATCGCGGGTCCAACCGAGGTTGTCATCGCGTGCGATGGCAGTGTCGCCCCGGAATGGGTGGCGGCCGATCTGCTCGCGCAGGCTGAACACGACGTGCTCGCTGCGCCGGTGTTGGTCGCGGTGGGTCGCTCGGTGGTCGACGGTGTGAATCGGTCGCTGGCCCTGCAGCTCGACAGGCTGCCGCGCAAGGCGATCGCCTCCCGGGCGGTTGCCGATCACGGTCTCGCCATCGTCGTGGACACGCCCGAGGCTGCGATCAAGGTCGTCAACGACCTCGCGCCCGAGCACGCAGAGATCATCCTCGAGGATGCCCGGCGTCATGCTGCATCGGTGAACACTGCAGGCGCGGTCTTTATTGGCCGCCACACGCCCGAGTCGGTCGGCGACTACGTTGCGGGACCGAGCCACGTCCTTCCGACGGGCGGCAGCGCGCGCTTCTCGTCACCGCTTGGGGTCGCGGATTTCCTCAAACGCAGCTCCACGATCGAATACAGCGAGTCTGCGCTGCGCGCGCAGGCCGATGCGATCGAGGCCATTGCAGACGTCGAGGGCCTACAGGCCCATGGTCTGGCAGTCACCGTGCGGCGCTAGCCGCACAGTCGCCCGTGCGGCGCTGGCCGCGCAGTCACGCGGCTCGTCCGAACTAGTTTGCTGCGGCTTCGGGATCGATGTTGATGAGGCGGCGGTTCTTCGAGGTCGAGAACCGAACCGTGCCGTTCACGAGCGCAAACAAGGTGTGGTCGCGACCGCGGCCAACGTTTTGTCCCTCGTGAAACGTGGTGCCGACCTGGCGCACGAGAATGCTACCGGCCGTAACGAGCTGTCCTTCGTAGCGCTTGACGCCTCGACGCTGTGCGTTCGAATCGCGTCCGTTGCGTGAGCTACCTTGTCCCTTTTTATGTGCCATGGCGGGATTCTCCTAAAACGATCAGGCACCAGCCGAGATGGCGGTGATCTTGATTGCGGTGTACGGCTGACGGTGACCGGTCTTGCGACGGTAGTTCTTGCGGCGTCGGTACTTGAAGATAATGATCTTCGGTCCGAGACCCTGTTCCACCACTTCGGCTTTCACCTTGACACCGGCAACGCGAGGTTTACCCACGAGCACTTTTCCAGCATCATCAGCGAAGAGCAGCGGATCAAAGGCAAGGGAATCCCCCGCCGAAGCCTCCAGCTTCTCAATGCGAAGAGTTTCCCCCTCGCTCACGCGATACTGCTTGCCTCCGGTTTCAATGACAGCGTACATGACGTTTTTGCTTTCCCAATGGGGACCGCGCAATTTAGCCGAGTTGGCAATTCTGTCAACAGCCACGTGAAGCCATGAAATTTATCGACCAAGTTACTATTCGCGTCAAAGCCGGAGACGGTGGCGACGGTGCCGTCGCGTTTCGCCGAGAGAAATATGTACCCCGCGGAGGACCCGCCGGCGGAGATGGAGCAGGCGGCGGCGATATCGTCGTCGAAGTCGACGAGGGGCTTTCGCCCCTGCTCGACTACCGTTTCAAGCCCGAGCACCGTGGCGAGCCCGGAAAGCCGGGCGCAACGAAGGACAAATACGGCCGCGGCGGTGAGGATCTCATCCTAAAGGTGCCCGCCGGGACGCTGATTCGGGAGCAAAAGGCGCCCGCCCATGCGAGTTTTGCAGCTTACGAAGACGACGAGGACGATTTCGATGCCGAGGAATCGGAGGAGCCCGCCAAGGGTTCACGCCCGAACCCGCGAGGAAAAGTTCTTTGCGACTTGAAAACGCATGGCGAGCGATTTGTCGTCGCCAAGGGTGGGCGCGGCGGCCGGGGCAATATCCACTTTGCGACCTCGACCGATCGGGCACCCCGCAAGGCCGAGCCCGGACAGCCGGGGGAAGAGCGGTACATTCAGCTTGAGCTCAAGCTGCTTGCAGACGTGGGCCTCGTCGGATTCCCAAATGCGGGTAAATCCTCCTTTATTTCAAAGGTTTCTGCGGCAAGGCCCAAGATCGCGGATTATCCATTCACGACCTTGTTCCCGAACCTTGGTCTCGTGCGCTTGCCGGGAAGCGCCTCTGATCCGCACAACGTGCGAGCGCTGGTTGTCGCAGATGTTCCCGGGCTCATCGAAGGGGCGCATCGCGGTGCAGGCCTTGGCCAGCAGTTTCTTCGCCACCTCGAGCGCACCCGGGTGCTCCTGTATTTGCTGGACATCTCGCCAGACCCAGAACGGGATCCCGTCAAGGATTTCAAGACGTTACGGAATGAATTGAAGCTCTACGACCCCGAACTTGCGGCCCGGCCGAGCGTGGTCGCCCTCAACAAGGCCGACCTGACCGAGACCCAGGACGCCTATCCCAAGCTGGAGAAGGCGTTTAAGAAGCTGCGCGTCAAACTCGCGCTCATCAGCGCGGTCACCGGCGAAGGTGTTTCCGACGTCCTCGAGGCGCTCTGGAAGCACAGTGTGGATAACTCCGAGGAAGCCGATCCTCGACCGGCCAAAAAACCCAAGGTTTGAGGCTGTTTGATTGATTCGCGCGCAGCGCAACGACTTCTGCTATTATGGCGCCCGCCCGACTGCCGTTTGGTTCGGGATTCGTAACCACATCCTCTTTTCGTTTCGGAATCGTTCCTGAGGGTTTCATGACAATGCTTGCCAAGCGTGGGGTTCAGGGGTCTTCCCTTTTTGTAGCTGTGTTGTTCCTTTTGGCCGCGGGGCCGGTGAGCGCTCAAACAGCGCCTGCTGCTGCTGCGCCTGCTGCTGCAGCGCCTGCTGCTGCAGCGCCTGCTGCTGCAGCACCGGCGACGCCAGCCGCAGCACCTGCACCTGATGCAGTTGCGACCGAGGCTGCTGCTGCTGCCGAAGGCGGAGCGTACACCGTGCGTTTGCGCGGACTTGAGCGCAACGTGAACGAGCTCAAGGAAAAGGTCTTCATGACCAAGCGTCGTCTCAACCTGCTCAAGGAAACCGTCCTGGGTGGTGTGATCGGTGCTTCTCGTTCGGTCATCAAGCACAAGAACGAGATGGGTTCTTCGTTCAAGCTCGTCAAGGCCGTCTACGCGCTTGATGGCGTGCAGATCATGAACAAGACCGACGAGTCGGGCCGACTTGCCGAGATGAAAGAATTCGACGTTTACAACGGTGCCATCCAGCCTGGCTCGCACACGCTGTCCGTCAACCTCGTCTACCAGGGCTCAGGCTACGGCGTGTTCTCGTATCTCAAGAGCTACAAGTTCAACGTGAAGTCGAGTCATACGTTTGTTGCCGGTGAAGGTAAGGCAACGATGGTTACCGTGGTCGGAATTGAAAAGGGTGGCGTAACGACAAGCATGGAAGAAAAGCCGGCGATTGAATTCCGGGTCAATCTCGTGGCGCCCGAAAAGGGCAAGTCGGCGTCGAACTAACCGCGAAACGAGTCTTCGTATGCACTCATTTCGAGCGGGATCGGTAATGGTGGGATTGCGTAGAACGGTGGCAGCATCGTTGTTTGCGCTGCCCACTCTATGGGCGCCTGCCCTGTTCGCGGATGCACTGTCGGATTCAGCGGGCAAACTCTACGAACTTGAAGGCCGTATCAAGGCGCTCGACAGCGGATACCGCGACGAGGCCGCACCTCCGGTCAAGGAGATGGCCGAGCGTCGGCTCATCGATGCAGAGACGCTCATTGAGCTGAAGAGCTACAGCGAGGCAGCGACGTTGCTCCTCGACATCGTGGAGAAGTACCCCGATACGCGCGTCTACGACGACGCGGTCGTGTTGCTTGGTGAGGCGATGTACCAGGAACGGGACATTCTCGCGGCCCGTCGCTACTTCAAGCTCGCGGCCGAAAAAAAGGGCACCTCTCGTCGCCAGCAGCAGGCGCTCCAGCGCCTCATCGAGATAGCGCTGCGAACCGATGACTTCGATGGCGTGGACGAATACCTCGAGCGAATGGCCGCCGTTCCGGCCGGTCAGCTTGAGCCCTCCGTGCCCTACGTGCGCGGCAAGTATCAGTTCATGCGCGGTCGTTTTGACGATGCGCTTGCCGCGTTCAACCTGATCGCTCCCACAAATCCGTATTACCTGAAGGCACGCTACTTCATTGGTACGACGTTTGTGCAGAACGGGGACCTCGCATCGGCCGGCGCTGCATTCCAGCTGGTGCTCAATACCCAGGCCGCGAACGATGGCGATCGCGAAATTCAGGACCTCGCGCGAATGGCGATGGGGCGCATTCACTATGAACGCTCGCAGTTCGCCGAGGCGAAGGGCCTCTACGTTTCGATCGACCGGCGCTCGCCACACTTCGGCGATGCGTTGTTTGAGACCGCCTGGACTTCGATCAAGGCGAGCGATTTCAAGTCGGCCCACCGGGCCATCGACCTGATGCTGCTCGAGAATCCGGACACGCCGCGGGCCCCCGAGATGAAGCTGCTGATGGGCAACCTCAGCTTGCGTATGCAGAGCTTCTTCGAGGCGAGCGAGATCTTTAACCAGTCTCGCGAGCAATTCGAGCCCATCTACGGCGAACTGAAGTCCCGACTCGATCAGGTTCGAGCGGATCCCAACTACGTGACGACCCTGCTGGGCGCGTCGCTCGAAAAGTTCGACGTGTCGATCTTCGTTCCGACGGCCGCGTCGAAATTCGTCGCGAACGACTCTGAGATTGATCGTGTCGTTGCCATCGCGGGTGAGGTTGGCGAGATTCGCTCGGGCATCGCCGAGGCCGAGTCGCTTCTTGCGCGCCTCGATCGCGCCGTCAATGGCGGCGGCAAGGTCGCCATCTTCGCGGACCTCGCTGAAAAGCGAGAGGCCTCGGCCGAGGTCTTGAATCAGGCGCTCGACATTCGCAAGAAGCTGGCCGAGTCGGCGCGCTCACTCGCCGAACCGCATCTTTCTGCAGAAGACAAGGCAGCGCTATCGGCCCACACGGCCGAGCGTCAGCGCCTTGAGACTGAGCTCAAAGACCTGCCGATGACGGCGGAAGCGCTGAGGGAACGCGACAAGGGGGCCAAGGGAGAGCTGCAGGGTCTCGAAGGACAGGTCTCCGAAATCAACGTCCTCATTCAGAGCCTCGAAGCCGAGCTCGTTGCGATCGAGCAATACGATCGCAGTCAGCGCGTCGCCGGCCAAACGACGACCATCACCGCCGATGAACTCGCGGGGCAAGCGCAGCAGCTGCACGAGTTGATAGAGGAGCTTCGCAAACAGAACGACGAGCTGCGTCTGCAGCTCGCCGATTCGGCCCGACAGAACACGGTGGCCGGACAGGCGGGAGAGGGCGAGCGTTCGGCGATGAAACGCCTCTCGGCGCTCATCACCGAGGAATATGAAATCCTTCGCAAGGCGCGAGCGATGATGTCTGGCGACAACGGTCGTCAGTTTGACGGGATCGCAGGCGTTCTTCAGAAGGCCGACGAGGTGCAGAACCAGGTCTCCAGTTTTGATGCCCGCATCGATGCCTCGGCCGAGGGTCGCCTCGTCAAGATTCGCGAGACCGTCGAGGCCGAGCGGACCAACTTGAAGATCGCGGCGGAACAACTGTCGGCGCTCACGACCGAGTCCAAGGGTGTCGGTGGAGGACTCGCGCAGACCTTGCTCGCCCGTGTGACGGATCGCTTCTACGACCTTGTGGTTCAGTCTGACGTCGGCATCATCGACGTGGCCTGGGGCATGAAGGACGAGAAGACGCAGAATCTGAACAAACTCGTCACCCAGCAAAAGAACGAGATGCAAACCTTGGATGAGGACTTCCGCCAGATCCTCGAGGGAGAGGACCAATGAAGTCGGTTCGCTCCCGTATCGTTGGATGGGGACTGGGCGCCAGCCTCTGCCTCACCGTCGTGCCTTCGGCACAGGCCGCCACTCGACCCGCGCCTCCCGACCCCGCAATGGTCGAGGAAATGGCCCAGGATGCTGCTCGCTTTGCCGAGGCAGCCGCCAGCTATCGCCGGGCCGCCGGTGAGGTCATGAAGCAGACGTACAAACGCCGGATGGATGACATCCGCGAGAAGTACGAGCCACAGATCGTTGCAAACGAGAAGGACGAGAAGGCGAGACGTCTCGACGCGATCGCCATGTTCGAGGCCTTCCTTCGCAAATATCCGAACGATCGTCGCTGGACGCCGGACGCGATGTTCCGACTGGCGGAGCTGTACTACGAAAAGTCAGCCGAGGAGTTCCTGCTCGCGCAGGAGGCCTATCAGAAGGCGCTCGACGGCCCCAACCCGCCGTCCGAAGCCTCCCCGATCCCCGACTACAACGCGACCATCAATCTGTATCGACGTTTGGTCGGCGAGTTTCCGAACTACCGCTTCGTGGACGCCGCGCTCTACCTGCTCGGCTTTGCGTATGGCGAAATGGTGCAGGAACCACAGGCCAAGCAGGCATTGCTGGCGCTGACCTGTGGCAATCGATACCGCGCGCTCGACGAACCCGCGCCCGCCAAGGAACGCGCCCCCGTCGCCATCGATGGTCTGCAGCGCAAGTTGCAGGACGTTTACGAGGGCTGCGAGCCGATCAAGGGTGACTCTCGCTTCCTCGCCGAGGCGTGGACTCGCGTGGGCGAGATGCACTTCGACAACGCCGAGCTTGAAGAGGCCATCAGCGCCTACGGCAAGGTACTCGCGTTCAAGGATTCTTCTTACTACGACAAGTCGCTGTACAAGCTTGCATGGTCATACTACCGGGATAACCGCTTTCCCGAGGCCATCGCCGAGTTCGATCGCCTGGTGAAATGGGCGGATGATCGCAAGGCCATGGGCGACAAGTTCGGCTCGGATCTGCGTCCGGAGGCCATTCAGTACCTCGCCATCAGCTTCTCTGAACCCGACTGGGACGGTGATACGCTTCCCGACGCCGATTCGGGTCTCGTCCGCGCTCGCAAGTTCTACAACGGTCGCGAGGCAGAGCCCCATGTTCGCGAGGTCTTCCAGAAGCTCGGCGACATCTACTTCGACACCACCAAGTTCGTCGAGGCCGTCGAAATCTACAAGGAAATCCTGGCGCGATGGCCGCTCAATCCTGACGCCCCGCTGGTTCAGGAAAAGATCGTTGGAGCCTTCGAACGCGAGCGCAACATGATTGCCGCCGCCAAGGAGCGCGAAGCCCTGGGACGAAACTACACCAAGGGCACCGAGTGGTACGAGGCGAACAAGACGAATACAGACGCCATCGCCGTTGCGGAACAGCTCTCCGAGGACGCGTTGCTCGCCGCTGCGACCGGCGTTCACGCCGCAGCACAGGCTTGCAAGGCCCGTGTGGATGCGGGTCAAGCCACACTCGACCAGTGCCGCGAGATGTACGCGACCGCAGGCGATCTGTACGAAAAGTATCTGGCTGCTTACCCCGGCTCGAAGCGCGCGTATGAGTTCTCGGCCTTCTACGCCGACGCCCTCTACTACTCGGGTCAGATCGACAAGGCGATTGTTGCCTACACCGCCGTTCGCGACTCGGAGCTCGACAACAAGTACCAGGAAGACTCTGCCTTCCGCGTGATCAAGGCCTACGAAGAGATCATCGAGAACATGAAGAAGGCCGGTCAGCTGACCGAGCCGCCCATTCCCGATGAGTCCAACACCAAGCCTCCCGTTGTGCCGATTGCCCTTCCGGATATCGTCGCTCGATACCTGGCGGCAGTGGACTGGTACACGTCGAATCTTCAGACCGACAAGAACGACGATCTTCGCTACGCCACGGCAGTCACGCATCTGCGCTACCACAACTGGCCGGAGGCCCGTGGTCGTCTCGGCGAGATCACCAAGCTCTTCTGCGGCAAGAGCGAGCTTGGCTTCAAGGCCTACGACGCCATCCTGAAGACCTACTTCATCGACTACGGCGTCAACGATGAAAAAGAGAAGGACTGCGCACTCGGTCGTCTGTTGAAGATCTCCGAAGAGTTTGAGGACTCGGCCTGCGGCAAGGCCACCGGCGCCGACGCATACCTCGCCCGCATTCGTCAGATCCGAAACTCGGTCAAGTCGCGCGTCATCACCGATACCGTCAAGCTCGCCATCGAGAACGAAGACAAGGGTACCGACAAGTCCCTCGCCAAGTGTTCTGAAGGCGGCGGTATCGAGATGGTCACCGCAGGTACCAAGACGAAGTCGACCGCAGTCACCGGCGCAGGTCCTGCCGAGATAGACGTCGGCCTCGCCCTCGACCTCATCGACCTCGTCGACCAGAACCCCAAGGACGAGGACGCGGGCACCAACCTCAACAACGCCTGCGTCATCTATGAGCGCCTCTTCCAGTTCGGTGAGGCAACCCGTTGCTACGAGCGGCTCTTCAAGAACTACCCCAACGATCCGCTCGCACGTGATGCGGTCTGGAACGCGGCCCGCAATCACCACCGGTTCTTCTCTTTCGAGGAAGCGGTCAAGCTGTACACGCAGGTCGCCCAGGATCAAAAGTTCGCCGACTTCGAGCACCGCAAGGACGCGCTCGGCATCGCGGCCCAGCTGCTCGACAACGATCAGCAGTACAAGCGCGCGGCGGACATGTACCTTCGTTTTTCACAGGCTGCTGAAAAGCCCGAGGATGCGGCGCAAGCCTACTCGTTCTCGTGTCGCGCACTTGGCAAGCTGGGTGATGTCGGAGCCCAGACCCGCTGCCTCCGCAACTTCATCAAGCAGTACGATTCGACAGCGGCAGCTGCCGAGTTCGTGGTCGAGGGATACCTGCAGCTCGCGGCCATCGCCGAGAAGAGCGGCGACGCCAACGCGACACTCAACGCCTACAAGAAGGTCCGCGACGAGTTCGTCACGCGCAAGCTCAAGCCTGCCACACCGGCTGCCGCTGCCGCCGCAAAGGCCGAGTACCTGATGCTTGAGGAAAAGTTCCAGGCCTTCAAGCGCAAGAAACTGTCCTTCTCGAATCCCAAGAAGATTCAGGAAGTGTTCGAGGCGATGACGACCGAGGCCAAGTCGCTGCGGGACGAATACGCCAAGATCTGGGAGTACAAGGACGCCAACTACACGCTGGCTTCGTTCCTCCGCCGCGGAGACATCTTCTATGAATTCGCCTTGAAGTTGACCTTCAACGCCGAGAATCCGCCCGACGAAATCAAGAAGCTTGAGAAGCAGGTATGCCGCGCCAATCCAGATGATTGCGGCATGGTCGAGGGTCAGTACAAGGACGGCATCTTCGAGTACATCACCCCGATCGAGAACGAGGCCAAGGATCAGTGGAAGAGCACCCTGGATCGCGCTTCACAGCTCGGCGTGACGAACAACTACGTGAAAAAGGCACGCGAGAATCTCTCGAAGTACCTGCCAGCGGAGTTCCCCTTCGTGAAGGATGAGCGCATCGGATTGGAGTTGCCGTAATGAAAAACGCAAAGCCATCTTCCCGCACAACGCGAATCGGGGCCGCCTGGTTTGCGATGGCGCTCGGCATCGGTCAGCTCACAGTCGCGGTCCGTCCTGCGGATGCGCAACAGGCGAGCCCACGCAAGCGGCGTGAACCACCGCCGCCCGTGATTCCGACCGCCGAGCTTGAGCAGGCGCAGAAGGAGTTTCAGGCGGGTCGCTACGCAGAGGCAATTACCGCTGCGAAGGCTGCGCTCAACAAGAATGAGCGTTACACCCCCGCCATGCTGGTCATGGCCAAGTCGTTCTTCAAGCTCAAGAAGTACGAGTGGGTTCGCACCATCTTCGAGACGATGCAAAAGAACAAGGCGTCGGCGAACGAGGAGGCCGAGGTCTATCAGCTGCTGGCCTTCATGGAGATCGAGAAAGACTCGATTCCGCCGGCAATTGATCTGTTGCGCAAGAGTGCCGCCGCGCGTGGCGACAATGCCGCCGTCTGGAACAACCTCGGCGCAATGTTCCTGACCGCCAAGAACTATCGCGAGGCGGTACCAGCGCTTGAGCGAGCGAGCCAGCTTCAGCCCTCGTTTGCCAAGGCCTTCCTGAACCTTGGTTCAGCGTACCGGGGCGTGAAGGAATACGCGAAGGCCGAGACGGCCTACAATCGCGCATTGCAGCTTTTTCCGAACTACGCCGACGCCGTATTCAACCTGGGCATCCTCTATCTCGATGCCGACAAGATCGAAAATCTCGATCTCACAGCGCAGCAAAATAAAGCGATTTCGTTTTTGCAGCGTTACAAGCAGATGATGGGTACGCGCATCACCAAGGACGACCTGGCCGACACCTACATCGCCGAGGCGACGGACAAGATCGACAAGGAAGCCAAGCGCCTCGAACGTGAAAAGAAGCGGCTCGAGCGCGAGGCCAAGCGCGGCGCGGCGAAACCGGCTGAAGGTGAAGCCAAACCTGCCGAAGGAGCTGCCAAGTGAAAATGCTAACCGCATCCGTCGTGTTGCTTGGGGCCATGAGCTCGTCCCTGGCGTTTGCGCAGAAAAAGCCCGCGCAAACCACGGAACCTGCGCCAGCCGCCGAGGGTGGGGCAGAGCCTGCCAAGGTCCGCGTCGAACGCGGCGCCGGTGGCAAGAAGGTTTATCGAATCGAGGCGGAGATCCGCATCGAGGGAAAGATTCAAAAACCCGAAGCGTTTTACGTGCTGCAAAAGTCCGGGATCAACTACGACTGGCAAGAGCTGAAACAAGACTTCTTGCCCAAGATCGTCGAGAGCGTGAAACGCGGTCCGTTCTGAGGTTTAGGGATTAGAGGAACCAACATGGCCAAAGCGGAAACCAACAAATCGGCAGGCTCCACACAGTCACAGGCTGGCAAGCCGAAGATCATGCGCATCGGCGTGATTCAGGGCGGCCGAATCGTCGAAGAAAAACTGGTGCGAACGCGTGAGAACATCACCGTGGGCCAGTCGGCGAAGAACATGTTCGTGGTGCCCTCCGACGCGCTGCCACGCACCTGGATGCTCTTTGAAGTGACGCCCACGGGATACGTAGCACATTTCGCCGAGGGTATGGATGCGCGCATCGCGGTGGGCCAGGAGATCATCTCCTTCTCGCAGCTCAAGCAAACCGGCAAGGTCAAGAAGAGCGGCAACGCCTACCTGCTGCCGCTCGACGAGCGCTCACGCGGCAAGATCACGATCGGAGAGATGACCGTTCTCTTCCAGTTCGTGACGCCACCGCCGCCTCAGCCGAAGCCTCAGCTGCCGGCCTCGGTTCGCGGCTCCCTCACGGCAAACCTCGACTGGTTTTTCACGACCATCGCGGCGGCCTCCTTCGTCGTTCACTTCTCGATGGTCATCTACCTGCGCAGCGTGGACTGGCCGCGCAAGCCGGACATCGAGGAGATTCCCGATCGCTTCGTCGCAATGGTGAAGAAGATCGAGCCGCCAAAAGAAGAAAAGCCAGTTGAGAAGGTCGACGAGACCAAGACTGACGAAAAGAAGCCGGAGCCCACGAAGGTCGTCAAGAAGACCGAGGACGCTCCGACGCCAAAGAAAGAGCCGAGCGAGGCCGAAAAGAAGGCCGCCGCTGAAGCGAAGGCGAAAGCGGATGAGGAACGCCGAGCGGCGATTACCGCGAAGATCCAGAACACCGGCATTCTCAAGATGTTGGGTGCAAAGGGCGGCGGCGGCTCCCTCGCGGACGTGCTTGGCAAGGGCGACGTCGATCGCGACCAGGAAAAGGCCTTCGAAGGCGTGGGCAGTTTGACGACGGCGTCGGGCGACGGAAGCCTGCGTGGCGTCAAGGGCGCCGCCGGCGGCTCGGGCAAGGTCGCCAGCATCGGCGATCTCCGGGGTGGCGGCGAAATCGGCGCGGCCTCAACCGGCTCGGTCGGTAGCGAAAAGAAGATTAACGCGGTGGTCAAGGACCAGTCGCCGTCGGTGGACGGTGAGCTTGATCCGGGCGTGGTCTCCAAGGAGGTCAAGCGTCGCATCGGTGCCATCAAGGCCTGCTACGAACGTGCCCTCAAGCGCAATCCCGCCCTGTCCGGCAAGGTCGTCCTTTACTGGACCATCACCGAGGCCGGGACGGTTTCGTCCATCGATGTCGAGCAGGATACCCTGAACGACTCCGAGGTGACGAACTGCATCAAGACCCTGGTCAAGGGCTGGCGCTTCCCGCGTCCTGCTGGTGGCTCGGTCGATGTTTCCTACCCCTTCCTCTTCCAGTCCTCCTCGTAGCCTGAGTGTTGCGTCAATTGAGCTCAGAATACGAACTCGGAGGCCTGTTAATAAAAACGGATTTCCCGTTTTATTCTGCGGGCGTATCCACAAACCCTGAAGCCGTGGCAAGTTGACACAGTGCCTACTTCCCATCTATATTCAGCGGCACTTCTTTTGAAATTTGTGGCTCCGGTCGATTTGATCGGGACCACATTGGCGGGTAACCAGCGGGCCAACTCCTTCGAGGTGAGATGATGTCGAAGATCTTAAAAACGCTCCTTGCAACGATGCTGTTCGCTCAGGTCGCTTTTGCACAGGATGCGAATCAGCAGGCGAATGGAACGGTGAAAAAAACCGCAACACTTTCGCTCGGCGAGATGAGGTCTCAGGCCCAGGGATACAGGGTCGAGGTCACTGCGGGCGTAGCACAAATTCAACAGATGGTTGATGCCGCTCAGGAAAAGCGCGACATCCTCAAGCTGAACTGCCTGAACGACAAGCTCACAAGAGCGAACGCAAGCTTGAAGGTCATCGAGACTGCGAGCGGCGAGTTGGATAGCGCAACCGCCGCGGATGCTGCGGACCATCAGTATTCCAAGGTCACGATTGCCAACCAGCAGATGCAGCTCGTACTGGCCGAGGCAAACGAGTGTGTCGGCGAAGAAATCGGTACCGTGGGTAACCAACAAAACAGTACCGAGGTTGCAAAAACCGTTCGTACTGATCAGGTGACCAATCCAACGCCGCCGGTTATTGCCGGAAACGTCAAGCAGGGTGAGAAGTCCACGAATCCGGACAATAACTCAGCGACGATGCGGCCCCCGATTCCAAGCCCCAGTCTGTAACGAGGCGATGCCAAACCCCACTTAATCTCAGCACTACACAATCTTCGCCTCAACATGACTTCGGTTCGCAATAAACTCGCCTTGGCGTCACTGCTCCATTTGTTTTTGGGGGGCGTGGCGTTTGCGCAGACGGCTGCCCAGCAGGGAACGATCAGCGTCGGTGCTGGTGCAAACGCTGGCCAGGGTCAGGTTGTCGGCGTACGAAACGACGCCGATCATGGCGGCATCCGTCTGTCCGAGTCTGCCGTTCTGCATGTCGGCATCGGAACAGAGACGGGCTACGACACGAACGTATTTTTCGACAAGGTGAATCCGGTATCGTCCCCGATCCTTCGCCTTGTTCCAGAGTTCAAGCTCACCAACGGTCACGATTGGGACAACGGCAACAATCCGCAGACCTACTACCGATTGGGCGCGCAGCTTCTGTACCGTCAGTACCTGTCGGACAACGAATACGTCAAGGCGCAGAACGCCTTCAATCCAACCATCGACGGTGTGATTCGATTCGGTTCCAGCCAACGAACCAACGTTGAAATTACCGACCGCTTCGGACGCTACCTCGATCCGCCGTACGGCGCTTCGTCGGGCAACATTGACCGAATTGAAAACCTTGCTTCGATTCGCCTGTCGCTGGTCCCCGGCGGCGGAAGGTTCGATATCAAGCTTGGGTACACGAACCTCATCAACCGTTTCTTGGACGATCAGCTCGCATTCGCCAACAACATGGCGCACGACGTGACCTTCGACCTTTCGTGGAAATGGTTCCCAAAGACCTCGCTGTTTGTTCAGGTGTCGCAGGGCTATGTCGGATACTCACGTGACCAGGTGAGAGCCGATGCGCCTCGTGAGGATTCATTCCCGCTCCGAACCCTGGCCGGCTTGCGCGGTCTGTTGACGGAAAAGTTGGCGATGAACATCGGTGTCGGTTACGCGAATGCGTTTTACCAGGGGGCTGCTGCGCAATCGACGGGCCTCGATAACGTCGCGGGTGCGCTTGAGTTCAGCTACGCACCGAACGAGTTCGGCGAGATGATCCTTGGTTACCGCCACGAAATTCGAAACTCGCCCGTAATCGGAAACTTCTACACGGTCGACTCCCCGTACCTCAACGTACGCTGGATGGTCGGTCAACGGTTGAGCATCACCGGCTTCGGCCGTTATGAGGCCCGTACGTTCAAGGGTCCGATGCTGGAACGAAACGACAATTTCGTTCAGTCTGGCGTGACGCTCGACCTGTTCATCACGAAGTGGTTGTACGCGGGCGCAAACTACACCAACACGATCAACCGAAGCGATTCGGGTCTGGCGAGCAATCCGAATGCGCCGGGATTCGACTACGCCCGGCACCTGATCCTGTTCCGTTTGGGATTGACGTACTAGGAGGAAATCCGTGATGCGCGGGCTCATCACTGCGATGCTGGGAGTTTTCTTCATCGCGGGGGCTGCGTGCCGGTCCGGCCAGGCAGAGCGCAATGTCACGGTCGTCGCCGATGGCGTCGTTCCACCCGAGGAGAGCCTGGGCGTTGACGACGTATTCGATGTTCGGGTTTTTGGCGAGGAATCTCTCTCCGGATCCTATCGCGTTTCCGATGATGGAACGGTCGATTATCCATTCGCGGGACGGCTGAGCGTCGTCGGGAAGAGCTCCGGCGATGTTCAAAAGATGATCACCGAGCGACTTGCTGACGGCTATTTGAAGGATCCGCAGGTCTCCGTGATGGTCAAGGAGTGGAACAGCCGAAAGGTTTCGGTATTGGGGCAGGTTCAAAAGCCCGGGGCGGTCGTCTACTACCCCAGTATGACCATCGTCGATGCCATCGCCTCGGCGGGTGGATTTACAGGGATTGCGGCTCCAAACAAGGTGACCCTTCGTCGCGAAGTTGCCGGCAAGGTCAACAGCACCGTCTATCCGGTCGCGGATATCAGCGAGGGCAAGCGGGCCAACGTGACGCTGTTGCCCGGCGACGTTCTCGTCGTTGAAGAACGCGTTTTCTAAAGCGTACGTGACGAAAGCCCGTCGACTAGACGAGGGCCAATCGTCGTCGATAGGTGTCCGCGAGTCCCTTCCAGATCTCCTCGTTCCGGAAATGGCGTCGCACGCGCGCCTCGGCCGATGTGGCGTGCTCATCGAGCAGACCCTGCCGGTCGCAATAGGCGCTCAGCGCATCCGCCAGCGCGGGAACGTTACCCTTCGGCACCACGATGCCCGTCTTGCCGTCGACCACGGCGTCGACACAACCGGTGCTGGAATAGGTCACCGTCGGTACGCCGGCGGCTGCAGCTTCGAGTGGCACATTCGGAAAACCCTCACGGTATGAGGGTAAAACCAGAACGTTCATCACGCCGTAATAGGGTGCCACGTCCGCTATCAAACCGGTTCGCACGATGCCTGGCGCGCTGGTGATTTTGCGCTGCACGTCCTCTTCGACCGGATCGGTATCGTCGAAATCCCCAATCAGGAGCAATCGGGTGTTGCCGTGGGTTTGGTGCAGACGTTCAAACGCATTGACCAGGTCCGAGATGCCCTTGTCGCGCGTGAACCGCCCCACGAATCCGAATACCTTTTCGTCGGGTCCGATGCCCAGCTCGGCTCGCAACTTTTTCGCCAGGGCCTGTCGCTCCGGTGTGCGTTCGAATCGAACCACGTCCACGCCGTTGGACGAGCCTTCGCCGAGAACCTGAAGCTTTGCGGCATCCGCGAGGCGCAATTCGATGTATTGCTTGCGGAGGCTTTCGCCGACACAGATGATCTCATGTGCGCAGGCTGCGGTCAGCCACTCTGTTGCATGGAGCGTGGCGCGCAGCTTGCCGGTGGTGCCCTCGAGCCTCAACCCTCGCAACACGTAGATCCGATTCGGAATCCCCAGTGCCCTCGACGCCAGCATGCCAAGCAGTCCGGCTTTGGGCGTGCTTGCGTTCACGATGTCGGGGCGGATCTCACGCAAGATCTGAACGAGCTTCGCGAGCGTTTTGACATCTTGTTTGGGTCGTATCGCGCGATGCATGTCGATGCCGATGACCCGAACCCCTTCGCGCTCTTCCACTGCTTTCAGACTCGGATCGGCGCCGCACACAAGGGTCACGTCGAAGCCGTTGTCGCGCATGTATCGCAGTTGCCCACGCAACAGCGTTCGCGCCGTGATCGGTGCAGTGACGATATACAGGAGCTTGGGCTTCAAGGTTGCTCTTGTGCGGGGGACGTTGAATTTCCCGTGAAGCGTTCTCTCGTCGCCTGGCCTTCCTGGGCGATGTCGTCGCGACGCAATACCTTGAGTACCGTCAAGGCGAGGATCTTCAAATCAAGCACCAGGCTTCGATGGTCGACGTACCAGACGTCCATCTCAAACTGAGCGTCCCAGGTGTTGCGGTTTCTGCCCTTGATCGCGGCCCAGCCGGTGATGCCTGGACGCACTTCATGGCGTCGGGCCTGAAACGCGTTGTAGAGCGGCAAGTACTCGGGCAGAAGCGGACGAGGGCCGACGAGGTTCATGTCGCCCTTCAACACATTCCACAGCTCGGGGAGCTCATCGATGCTGGTGCTGCGCAGGAACGCACCGAATTTCGTCAGGCGTTCGCTGTCGGGTAGAGACCGGCCGTTGGCGTCCACCGCGTCTTTCATCGTCCGGAACTTCACGATCTCGAAAGGCTTTCCATGAAGTCCGACACGTTGTTGCCGGAACAAAACAGGGCTGCCCATGTTCGCGCGAACGACCACGGCGGTCGCGGCGAGCAACGGTGAGAGCGCGGCGCCTCCGACGAGCGACAACCCTGCCGACGCCCATCGAGCGACTCGATCATAACCAGGTTTCTCGGCTTGCGGTTCAGTCACCTTGGCTTTCGCAAACGGGCGAACATCTGATGTCCCAGGGATGAGCACCACGAGGTGTTCAGCGAAAAGTGCTCGAAAAAATCAGCCTTCGAACCGCGAATCAAGAGTCGCGCAATCGGTGGTACGGTGAGGTAGCGTCGCTCTTCTTCCCACGTCAGTCCATGATTCGATGCCGCCGATCGCAGCGTGCGCATGGACGTTCGCGTGACCTCGTATCCCCGCTTGTTCCAGACCTTCTTTCGAACCCTTGCCCAGGCCGTATCGAGGGCGTGGCTCTTTCGATCTTGATCGCTGAACTGTATGAGAAGCGCTCCACCGGGCAGGAGCAAGCGAGACAAACGTCCGATGGCCGCATCAACGTCTTCGACGTGCGCCAGGACGCCGATACAGAGGATGATGTCGAAGCCTGGCTCTTCGATCGGGGCCTCGAAGAGATCGTTCTGAAAGACGCGGACGCGTTGCCGCCTGTCCGGAGCAATCGCGCTCATCGCCCGCTCCAACATCTGTGGCGAGAGATCGACGAGCGTCAGATCGTTGGTGCCGTCGACGAAAACCCGCGACAGGGAGCCATCTCCGCAGCCAACATCGAGCACTTTCTTATCGTGAACGGAGCCGAGTAACTCTGCGACGAGTGATTCTCGTACGCCGAACGCCTGTCCGCCGAGGTAGTTGTTGAACTCGTCGAAAAATGTGGCGACTTTCTGTTTGCGCTCATCCGACTGGATCATTGTCGTTTCTCATCCATCAGGGTGTCATAGATGCGTCGGAATCCGCTGGCGGCGTTCGCCGGAGCGAATAGCCGCCGTGCAACCTCGGGCCCGTTCGCCCGAAGCCGCGCCGCCAGCTCAGAATTCCGAAGGAATTCATCCATCGCTGAGAAGAGCGCGGGAAAATTGTCTTGTTCGACAACGATACCACAGTTCCCATCTTCCAAGATTTCACGGGCGGAGCTCACGGCGAAGCTGATGACGGGGGTGCCGCACGCGAGCGATTCGATCATACAGCGCGCCATTCCTTCGCTGCGGCTGGTTACCAGCACCAAATCGAGCGCGTGGTACCAGGAGGCCACGTCAGACGTGAATCCGGAGAAACAAATCCGGTCGCGAAGCTCGGGCACATCCGCCGCCTTCAAGAGCGCATTCTTGTAAGAGTCGTCGCCACCATCGCTGTCGCCGATAAGGAAGAGCCGCGCGTTGTTGAGCAGTGCCGGACTCGAACGGAGCGCAGCAAGGAGCTCAAGTTGTTGCTTTCGCGGAATCAAAGCACCCACGAGGCCAATCGCGATCTCAGCATCCTTGATACCTTTGCTGTTGCGCATGGCCTGTCGTTGGACGGCATCCGCCACGCTGAACTGCGAGATATCGACAGGGCTGTAAACGTAGTCGATCGGAGGCAAGGCAAAGTTTCCACCGAGGGTGGTTTGCACGATCGACTTCATGTCCTTCGAGTTGACGACGATCCGATCGGACAGGCGTGCAGCCAATCTCCATTTTGTTCCCTGGACGCCACCGGTGTCACGAATACTGAAAAGAAGCGGTACGTTCCTGGCGTGGGCGCCGATCGCTGCGCTCCACAACGCGATCAAATCGTTGCAATGAACGACCTGCGCCCCGGACGATTCGATCTGAGCGGCAATGGCCTGGTTGCAACGGGCAATGGTTGCGAGTCGATCGATGCCGCGGTGTGAAAGGATCGTGCCGATCTCAGGCACGAGGTTCACGCTGAAGCCAGCGTCGCGCCAGCGTCGCGTGAAGTGATTTTCCAGCTGTGTCACGAAGGTGAGGTTCACACCTTCCATTTTCTCGAGCATGTTCGTCAGGCTCTCGATGCCTCCGTTGACCTTTCTCGGAATCTGGGTCGCGACGACCAGGATGTTTGGCTTCATTCGGGTAACGTGTCGGCTGGACGATGTGTCCGGCGGCAGCGGGATAGTTTTGCCGGAATAGCCTATTTTGGCAACCTGATCATGTGTCAACCGCGCTGGAGCGGGTCTGGTTGACATACCCACAAATCTACCTACAGTTTTGGGTGCAAAGTGTGCGGGATATTTGGAGCCTGGAACTTGGACGGAGCGCCCGTCGATCGCAACGCGATCATTCGGAGCCGGGATGCGTTGATTCGTCGTGGACCTGACGACGCAGGCGAGGAGATTATCGGGAACGTGGGCCTCGCCCATCGGCGACTGTCCATCATCGATCTCAGTCCGCTTGGCCGGATGCCGATGGCGAACGAGGACAGGTCGGTCTGGGCGGTTTTTAACGGCGAGATCTACAACTTCAAGGTCCTCCGGGCCGAGCTTGAGTCTTTCGGACATCGATTCGTCAGCCAGACAGACAGCGAGGTCATTGTTCACGCCTACGAACAATGGGGGACCGATTGCTTTGCCAGGTTCGACGGCATGTTTGCGATCGCCATCTGGGATGGCCGACATCGTCAGCTGGTCCTGGCCCGCGATCCGCACGGAAAGAAGCCGCTGTTTGTTTATGACAACGGCAAATCCATCGTGTTCGGATCGACCCTGGCCGCGCTCGTTGCCTGGCCTTCGTTCGAGCGCCGAATCGATGCGAATTCGATCGCCGAATTCGTGAACTTCGGATACATCCACGCGCCGGCGAGCATCTTCGCCAACACGAAGAAGGTCAGACCTGGCTCGTACGTTGTGTATGACGAATCCGGCGCCAACAAGGAGCGTACCTACTGGTCGCTGTGCAAGTTCGCGGAAGAGAGAGCGGCTCAATCCCTGTCCGAGGACGAGGCCGTCGAGCGAACCGATTCGTTGTTGCTCGAGGCCGTGCGAAAACGCCTCATCGCCGACGTGCCGGTGGGGGCCTTTTTGTCGGGTGGGGTTGATTCAAGCCTCGTGGTGGCGATGCTGAAACGCCTTGGCGCGGGGCACGTCAAAACCTTCACGATAGGGTTCGATTCCGAGGCCTTTGACGAAAGTCAGCACGCACAACAGGTGGCAAGCATGTTGGGCGTGGAGAATCGTGTGTTGCGAATAAAGGCCAACGATTTGCTCGCCTACCTTCCATCGGTCGTCGAGTTTTACGACGAGCCAATGGCGGATTTTTCGCTCTTTCCCGTGCTGGCCGTTTCTGAGCTTGCGCGCAAGGAAGTCGCGGTCGTCTTGACGGGTGATGGCGCCGACGAAATGTTTGGTGGCTACGAACGTCTGTGGGCGACCCACTGGTTCTCTCGATATCAGCAGATCGCTCCGGCCCCGCTGCGCGCGGTGTTTTCAAGGTTGGGAAAAGGTGCGCCGTCGAAACGGGTTTCCGAGTTTGCGCGAAAATCGCAGGCCGGAAGCGTCGCAGAATTTTTCGGAGAGTTTCTCGACCTCTCCCGTCGATTCGGCGCACAGCGTTTGCTGCGAGACGGGCTGGTTGGCCAGACACCAGGTCAGCGTATCTCGGCGTTTTGCGCGGGATTGAAGGGCGTCGATCCCACCTCGGCTGCGATGATGTTCGAGGCGACCCACACGATGGTGGATGGCATCCTGGTGAAGGTCGATCGTGGGACGATGGCTTACTCCCTTGAGGCCCGCAGCCCGTTCCTCGACAAGGCGCTCTCGGAGTTCGCCGCTGGCTTGCCCATGCGACTGCGTTTCGGCAAGTCGGGGTTGGGGAAAAAGGTACTGCTGAAAAAGACGCTCGCGCGCTACCTGCCCGAAAGCATGTTTGCCCGTCGAAAGCAGGGCTTTACGCCGCCGCTGCGTGACTGGTTCAGACATGAATGGAAAGAGGTCCTCTCGGATTCGCTGTCCGAGTCGACTGTCGCAAGGCGGGGATTCTTCAAGCCGGCGGCGGTGCAGGAAATGTTGGCGTCGCATGCATCAGGGGACAGTGCCTTCACAAAGCCCCTGTGGGCCATGTTGATGCTCGAGCTCTGGATGCAGCGCTACGCCTGATCGTCCGTCGTTGGTTGACGGGCGTCGGTGGTACACAAGACCGGCAACACCGACACCAGCCCGAATACAGGCCAAAGGTGACGGCTCTCTTCAAGTGCGCCGAAGAGCGCATGAAAGCCGAACATGCCGATGAGAATGGCAGAGAAGGTTGTGGGCAAGCCTTGCAGCTCCTGCGGTAGGCGCGCGCGCAGACCCTTGTCGAACAAGGGTCTGAGAAGGACCGCGAGCAAGATCAAAAATCCGGTGAGACCCACAAGTCCCGCCTGACCAAGGATGTTGAGCCACGAGTTGTGACCTTCGAGCCAGGAGGAAGCATTGGGCGGAAGGGATGCAATCTTGTCGGGCGAGGTGAACGCGCGCGGATCAAAGACGTGCGCAACCATCTCACTGTAGCCGCGGCCTCTGATGGGATTGTCCCGGACGGTCTTTGCGGCGACATTCCAGATCGCGGGTCGTGGGCCATCCCAGAACACGACGTCGCGTGAGCCGACGGTGAGGTGTCCTTGACCCACCGGTGCCCAGGTGCACACGCTGGCCAGGGTGAGGAACAGCGCCATCACGGCGGCCGCCAGAGCGACGCCGAGCGCCTTGAGCCTCTGAAGGGGAGGACCCATGAACGCCATGGGATCTCGACGGATGAGAATAATGGCCAGCGCGATCGCAAGTCCGCCCACGCCGGTCGACATGGTCGAAAGCACCACGGGGATTGCGGCGAAGAGGACGAATAGCGTTCGGGCTCTTCCGACCCACGCGACGCCATGTATCGCCCAGAAACAGATTCCCGGGATGAGGTAGTTCAGAAACATGTTCTGATTGGTGAAGGGCGAACATACCCGCGGGAAGTGGATGTCATTTTGCGACAACCCGCCATAGCCGCACATCATCGCGGTGCCCAGCCCATCGTGATCGACGTAGTACGCAACAATTCCGACGATACCGATCCCGATTGCGATGACGGTCGCGACCATCCAGGTGCGCATGATGACGATGAGCGTGTCCTTCTTCGTGACGATGTGCGGAAGGAGGAAGGGCAACATCATGAAGCTGCCGTAGGCCACCAGCTTGACGGCGCCGGATAGGTGGGCGGTCGGCTGTGCCAGTGAGATCGCCAGGGCACCCATGTAGATCAACGCGGCCCAGAACGGCGCGGTCAGGCGCACTGCGCGTTTTCGCGTGACGACGCGCAGGGCGAACAGGGCCCAGACACCGGCCAGCAACAGGTCGGAAAGACGCAAGGTCCGCATGCTCGGTACAGGCACGATGCGGTGAAAGGGCAGTGAGAAAACATAGAGCAGCACGGCTCCAATCAAGGTTGAGTCGTCGCTGGTTTTGAGGCCGTCGCGGAGCCACTGGGGCAGGATTCGCATGGTCGGGCACGATACCACTGGACTTCGGAATGCGACAAACCCCCGCGGAGGTTGTTTCCAGGGTGCAAGCAAGGCTATAACACTGCGATGAGCGAGGCATCTCCGGTTGTGAACAGTGGCGTAGCCATGCTTCGCTGTGCGGTTTGCGGAGCGAACACCTCACGGTGTATTGGGGTGGCCACCGGAATGCCGCTCATGCGTTGCCTCTCGTGCGGTCACGACTTCGCATGGATGTTCGAGGGTGCAGTGGCGTTGGAGACGCACTATGGAGAACACTATTCTGGTTTTCGCGAAGATGCTGTTTTCGCGAACAAGATAAGGACCATCATCGACTCATCCTTGTTGCCGCTTTTGCCCGCCGGCGCCAGTGTCCTCGATGTTGGATGCGGCAACGGTGAGTTTCTGGCCGCTGCCGCCGAGCGAGGATGCCGGACATATGGGCTCGATTTCTCCGAAGCGGCCGCTCAGATGTGTCGAGGGCGCGGACTCGCAGCACAATCGGGTGATTTTCTGACCTTTGATTTTGCGGATCGCGCGCCATTCGATCTCGTCACGTTTTGGGATGTGTGCGAGCACCTGCCAAACCCGGTCGATTTTCTCACGAGGGCATTTTCGCTGATAAAACCGGGTGGCCACGTGGTCGTGAAAGTTCCGCTCGTCACCACGAAGACCGTGGATCTCGTCTGTCGGGTACCTCGTCTGGCGGGTGCGCTGTTGAGCACGCCATCGCACCTCCACTTCTTTCGAAAACCTGGCCTTCTACGACTGCTAGAGCGGGCTGGCTTCGGTGGATTCATCTGGTTGCCGAACGAGCCACTCAGGGGCGCCGGCCAGACCGGTGGCTTGAAGAAAAAAGTGACCAGAGGCATTCGCACGGCTCTGCAGAGCCTCGCGGGTGACGGAAGCCTTTTGGTCGCGGCTCGTCGTCCGCTATGAGGCCGATGGCGCGCGTTTGTCGGTGATAAAACGCAACACGACCCAGAGTGGCGCGACGTATTGCAAGAAGGCACTGATGCCCATGTCCGTCGGCAGGAAATAGAGGATGATGGTGGTGTAGAGCAGGACGACGTTGACGTCGCCACGAGAGCGATTGAGCCATCTGTAGGCCCCGCCGTGAAAAGCGCCCCAGAAGAACATCCCGATCGCGATGCCGAACCACGAGAAATTGAGGTAGAACAACCCAACGAGGGGCGTGGGGATTGGCGCCTGTGCCAGCGTCGCCATCGTGGAGCTGTCCCCCCATTTGTAAAGCTCGGTCTTTTCGGCCCAGATCCAGCGTGGAACGATGGCAAGCGGCAGTGTCAACCAGGTCTGTCCGAGCACGAAGTCTCTGTTTTCGGGAAACTCTGCAAAGACGAGCGTCAAGGCGGACAATCGATTGCGATCGGTTTCGTAGTTAGACAGCGTATTGGTAACCCGTCCGGTTGCGCTGTCATCCTCCTCGGCGGCAATTCGCGCTGTCGTGGTCGCGCCTTCGTCCATTCGCCATGCCAGGGTGTAGTTCATGATTTCGATTGCGAATAGGACCGAAATCGCGAGAACGACGAGGGGCAGCTTCCGATACAGCAGGTGGAAGAGAAGCATCAGGCCGAAGATCGCTCTGATGGGAACGCCGCGTTGCCCGAGTCGAAAATTCAGGAAGGCCGCCACGAGGAATATGCCGCAGAAGACGATGATGCGACCGGTTTTTCGGGAGGCAAACGCATCGACGACGGCAAAAAACACTGGAATGAAAATGAGCTGCACGCCGCGCATCATCCAGCTCATCGAGGGGTCGTCGCGCCAGACCGCCTTGGCTTCTTTGAGATGCGTCGGATCCCAGAGCGGGACACCCAGTCGAATCTGGAAGATGACGTAGGTGATGAGAAACAGCACAAGAAACAGCGCGTTTGCCACGCGAAGGCGTGCGCGATTCCACGGACGGTTGGCGAGATCAGGAAACCAACGGGAAAAGCGCTCGGTTACCCGTTGGTTGTGAAAGCCAAGCAGGTAGCACGTCGACCCAAGCATTTTGGCCCAGATGACCGTTCGAACCACGGCTGCGATCTGATCGTGATCGTAGCCGCCCAAAAAGGGCGCATTGAAGGTTCCCGCGGTAATCGCGTTGGAGAGGATTCCAGCCGTGGAGAAGGCCGCCACGATGCCCACGTCACTGGTTGCGACGGTTGGCGCGGCGATGTCCACCCATCGGGGCCACAGCACCGGGAACAGCTCGATGCAAAGCAAGGTCGTCAAGAGTGGTACGGTTTGACCAACCTGTGGGTACTCTACCAGAGGCGCGAGCAGGGGTCCGCCCACCAGCAACGCCAGCCACAGCAGCCGTCGGATCGTGACCTCCATTGGGGTCGCGTATCCGGCCATCGAAAGCGTCGAGGTGGGCGCCGGTGGAATCGATGGGACAGGCGTCAGATTCATTGGCGCGGCCCCCCGGGCACTGCGACTTCATCCAGTGTGCGCGCAAGGCCTGTCACGGCGCCGTCGAGCGAAAATCGCGTTGCCGCCACGTCCGAGGCTTTTTGTCCCGCTGAGACTCGCCACGCCGGCTCGGTTGCCGCCTTGACGATTGCTGCCGCGAGCGCTGGCACATCTCCGGGCTCGACGATGAGTCCGGTCACGCCGTCTTCGAGCTGCTCACGCACGCCCCCGACCTGAGACGCGATGCACGGAATGCCGATGGCCATGGACTCAATGATACTGCGTGGGAATCCCTCCACACCATCGACCTCAAAAATCCGGGACCCAGTATTGACGCTCTCTCTTGCCACGGACGGAAAGACCAG